>PPCM01000052.1_pt1 | contig 227580 bp, 187 predicted proteins | sample 1555541 | NCBI WGS metagenome assembly PPCM01 (sample SAMN05284479, study PRJNA326546) | Marine sediment metagenome, whole genome shotgun sequencing project. | isolation source: marine sediment | place: Germany: Wadden Sea | collected 2012-09-05
AAAATAGCCTTTAATCTCAGAGGATTCTTTTTTATAATTTTTGATTTATGTTTTTGACATGACAAAAACACCTAGCTGATTTTAGAAGTAGATGGTTTTTAAGCTGCTGATTGTTCCTTTTTCATCACATATTCTTTTAGTTCATCATTCATGAATTTATGACATCGACCAATGTTTTTTCCAAATATATAGATCAAGGATTCTTTATAGACTTTTTCTGAGGATCTATGATTGTATTTTCTAAACCTATCATTTTCTTTCATATCACCAAAGAATCCTTCTGTCTGAATTGAACGGATTTGTCTATAATATATACCTTTATCACTTTTGATATTCTGATGTGACTGAGCTTTGAGGTTATCCCAGTTTCTATTAACCTTGATGATTTTGTTTTTGTCCTTATGTTGCTCTTCGTCATATTTATAAAGGCACTGTGCTTTTTTGTCGCAACCGCTACAATCTTTACAAGCATAGACTTTAAATGTCTGTTCAAAACCTTTTGACTTACGGAGTTCAACATGCGAAAAAACTAGCTTCTTGCCTTGCGCACATATATAGCAGTTCTCAAGTTCTTCCATGTTATAATACTTACCAATATCGTTTTTATATGCCTTGGTCTTCATTTTTTCATGGGTTTGAAGTTTGATATAACTGCAAATATTTTCTTCTTTTAAGAATAGCAAGTTCTTCTCACTGCAATACCCACTATCGGCTGTTACTTCTTTTGGGTACATTTCTAAATGGTCATTATGTTTCTTAAGAACAGGGATGAGGGTATTATAATCTGTCCGATCAGCACTCACATGTATATGGATTACAAAATAGTTCTCTACAGCTATTTGTAAGTTGTAAGCTGGCTTTAACTGGCCATTTTTCATATGATCAGACTTCATTCGCATAAATGTGGCTTCTAGGTCTGTCTTCGAATAGCTATTTCTACCTGAACCCATAATTTCAAAGGATTCTTTATATTTTAGTAGTCTCTCGCCTAAAGCTTCAAGTTCCTCATGAAGTTTTTGTAACTCCGATTTTCGTTTGCCTTTACCACTTTCGAATATAATGCTTTCGCCCTCAACAATATCCAGTAATGTTTTCTGTAGGCCTAGAATTTCCAGTGGAGAGATCGCGTCTATTTCGATCAATCTGTTATTTGAAAGTTTCTTCTTATGATTGATTTTTCGTTCTCGATTTTTCTTGATAATCTCTCTAACCTTGTCCATTCCTTCTATTACAAACATCCTTGCCAGGGGTATTTTATATCTTTTGTGATAGCCTTTTTCTTTGATTAAAGTATTGTAGCGCTCATATAGAGCTTCGATATTATCAAGGAGACCTGCAAGCCGGTAGTTAATGCTACCACGCCACACAAAAGTGTAGCGATTTGCATTTGCTTCTATCTTTGTCCCGTCTATAAAAAGACGCTCAAGGGAAACAAGTCCTTCCTTTTGAAGGAATCTTATGAACTGATAGTGCAAATCTTCTAGTACATCTTTAGTTAGCCTCTTGTTTATAAAATCATAGAATACATCTCGCCTGGGTCTTTCGCCTTGCGCCAGCCATATGAATGCAATATCGCGTTCAAGAAGCTCTACAATTCTGTCTACGGATCTGATCCCTCGCATATTTGCATAGAGTAACACTGCGAAAAGCATGATTGGATTATAACCTTTTCGACCTTGTTTGCTATAGAGTGATGATAGATTTGTAAAGTCCATCTGTTCCATAACTTGCTTCAAAGTGTAGACGGGATCATCTTTTGGTAAGCTTATTTCGTAAAGGTTAAATCTGATAACTTGTTGTCCTATTTCAAAGAATTCGTTATAATGATTATACATTTTAGTTTTAAAGTGCTGTCACGTTACACTATGTAACGAGGCCGATAGGAGATGGGGGGTTAGAGTTCCATCTCTTTTTCGTGCGCAAAAACCTCCTATTTCATTATCTTCGTCATAAGTAGGAGGTTTTCCTTTTTGCTTTTTTTCAGTTAGTTAATCGGGCTTAAATTTTTATTCCGTTATTTTTAGATACAAAAAGGGCAGTCGAGAAATACTATTCTATTTCCCGATTGCCCCTTTTTATAATTTATTTTAGAAGTGGTGATTATGGCTTGGAAGGGGCTTGGTTAAAGTTCCGAGCTGATTGCTTCTGCTTTCGTTTCTGTACATGTTTGTCAAAGGCCCCAATGACCAAACTATACATAACAGGAATAATGACCATTGTGAGGAATGTTGAAACAACAAGACCTGACATGAGCGAAACAGCCATGGGTGCAAATAAACTGCTACCAGAAATCGCAAGAGGGATTAGCCCCATAACCGTAGTGCCTGCGCTTAATATAATTGCACTAAAACGTTTATCGACAGCATCCATACATGCGTCAGATAAACTGTCACCTCGATCTCTAGCTTCATTAATATATTCAATCAAGAGGATTCCATTTTTTACAACTAGACCAATGAGCGCTATTACACCAAGTACAGCAGTTAATGATAATGGCTGTCCAAATATAAATAGTCCTAGAACAGAGCCGATTAAAGATAAAGGAATAGTCATTAAAATTATTACTGGTTGAAGGAATGATCCAAATTGAATAACAAGAGTAACGTATATAAGTAGTATAGCTAGAACTGCCAAGCCGCCTGCAACACCAAAGTATTTTTTTATACTTTCACGTTCGCCATCAAAAGTGACTTTTATGCCGTTTTTATCCATAGTGGGTAATACTTCATTTTCAATGGTTGCTGCGATCATAGATGGATCAGAACTTGGAAGTGTATCAGCTAATACAGTTGAAGCTATTTTTCTATCATATCTATTGATGTTATCAAGCTTCTTTCCAAGATTAATCTCACTAAAAGCATGCATTGGTATTTTGTTCTCAGTAAGTGAGGACTTAATTTTAAAGGTTTCTATGTCTTTTGTGTCTTCTATATCACCTTGAACAATAATATTGTACTCATTTCCATCTCTGCGATACACCGAAGTATTATAACCGTATAGAGCAAAATTCATCTGCTTTTGGATGTCATACTTGGTCATGCCCATACTGCTTGACTTGTCTGAATCAACATCGATTTCAAATTGGAATGTATAGGGTGTCAGATTATTTCGTACATTCATAGTTCCATCAATCTGTCTTACTTTATCTGTGAGTTCTCTAGTAAATGCATCAACGCGTTCAACATTTGATCCAGAGACGCGCATAATAACTTTTGCATCCTGTGGTTCAGCATATTGCAATCGAGTAACGGTACATTTACCAGCTGTAATATTCTGATCTAGTAAGGATTGTACGTGGGCTGTAAAGGCATCCCGAGAACTAAAACGTCTGGTGTCTTCTTCGCCTAAATCAAACTTAACTAACATTTGAGCAAAGTCTTTTGCAGGTGTTGCTGGAGGCATGGTGATGTAGAACTTTGGAACACCGTCACCAACAGAAACAGTATAACTCGTAATTTCTGGTTCAGTTGAAAGGACTTCAACAACCTTATCTGCTAAATCCTCTGTTGCCTGCATGTTGCCTGGTAACTCAGCATCGATGTTGATATAGAATAAGTCTTTATCTACATATGGAAAGAATTCGCTTTGCAGTTGTGGTGTAACATAAGTTAGGACCAGTGCAAGGAGTACAAATATGCCTATTGTCATTGAACGTTTGCGTTTGAGTCCGTATTTTAACATTTTCCTAAATGATGTTCTTACTTTGCTTGGTCCTTTTGTGTTCTTTTTACTTGGCTTAAAAATTAAACTTGAAAGTGCTGGTGTTACTAACATTGCGACAAAGTATGCTGCCACAATAGAAATGATAAGTACCAGTGGAATCGCCTTCATAAATGAACCCGCTGCTCCTGGAAGTCCAAGGAGGGGTGAAAAGGCAAGAACTGTCGTAACTGTAGCAGTGAACACAGGAATCGATGCTTTATGTGTAGACAGTTTTGCGGCTGTATTATTGTCTTTGCCTGCGTCAATTTCTACCTGAATGCTATCGCTAATAACGATGGCATTATCAACAAGTATACCGAGGGCGATAATTAAAGCGGTTAATGATATCTGATGTATTTTTAGTCCCGTTATATACATGACACCGAATGTCATAAGAATTGAAAGCGGGATTGCCGATGAAACAACTGCTGCGTTGCGAAGACCCATACCAAGGAATACAACAACCACAACAAATAGAATACCTTGTAGTAGATTACTCATAAAATCGCCAGTTGAGACTGCGACATCTTCAGGCTGGTAGATAACTTCCTCAACAATCAAGTTGTCTGGTAAGCTTGCCTTAACTCTATCAAGTGTTTCACGCACATCTTTTCCAATGAGAACAACATTTTTACTGTCCTCGAAATAACCTGTGAGCAGAACGGCATTATCTCCATTCTGTTTGTATTTTGCTACACCATCCTCGACATCCATGTATACATTGGCAATATCTTTAAGACGCGTTACAACCCCCGTTTCAGGAGAAATGTTGATAATGGCATTTTTTATGTCATCAAGAGAGGTATAAATACCTGGCGTTTTGACGTTTATTTTTATACCATTTTTTTCAATGGAACCAGAAGGAATTTCAACATTTTGAATAGCCAGCACCTTTGCAATGTCTTCTATGGAAAGTGACATCTGATTAAGCATCTTAAGATCCACATCAACTCTAACTTCTTTATCGAGCTCGCCCTCTATTGTGAATTTACTTACGCCATCCACTTCAGTCAGAGCACTCTTAAACTGTTCACCAAAAGAGGCCAATTGCTCGTAAGAATAGTCATCTCCAGAAAGGCTGATGACCATACCTGCAGTAGAAATTAAGTCAGTATCAATAATGCTGTCCATAACGCCTGAAGGGAGGTCGCTTTCTGCATCTTTAACTGCATTTCTAACTTCTTGCATGGCAACGTTGTTATCAATATTCATATCAAAGAATACCACGACTATAGACATGGACTCCTTTGCAAAGGATTTAATATAGTCGTATCCATCAATTTCATATAATTTGTCTTCAATTTTCTTCGTAACCAAGTCATTTACATCCTTTGCACTTGCACCGGGATATGGCGTGATGACCATAGCCGCAGGGAAGGCAACGTCAGGGCTCTCCTGTCTAGGGAGCAGGTAGTAGCCAACGGCTCCCATAAATGTAAGTAAAACAGCTAAAAATATGGTGATGTGCTTTTTATCTATAGCTATATCAATGAGTTTTTTCATTTGGTGTCACTCCTAATTTGTAGATTCATCAATGATGATATTTATACCATCGGATAGATTGTTCATGCCAGATGTCACAATTTTTTCGCCTTCAGCTAATCCAGTTACACGAACGAGAAGACCAGAAGTGTCTTGAGGTATAACTATACGTTTGAAAGCACGTTGGCCATCAGTTACATAGACGAAATCCTCGCCCTCTGATAAGAGGGATTGTATAGGAATCCAAATGCCTGTTTGCTCACCAGTTTCAATATCTGCTTCTGCAATTGCCCCTAAGTGATACTGAGCGTCACTGACTGTGATTTCAGCCATGTAGGTTCTTGTAGCTAAATCTGGTGCTTCATCTATTCTTGTGACCCTTCCAGTAGAAACCTTATCATCTACTTGAATATTGACTTTACTCCCAATTTGAATAGCGTCCAAATTTTTCTGTGGAATACCCACTTTGATTACTTGATTTTGGCTTCTTTGCACTACAACCGGGTATCCTTTAGGGATAAGTTCGCCAGTTTCGTACATAACTTTTATGATTGTGCCGTCAGCTTGTGCATAGATATTGGCATCGTCTAAAAGACTTTTCTTATATCCAAGGTCAGCTTTAGCTGCTTTTAATTGTGAAAGAGATTGATTGTAGCTTGCATTTGAAACATCCGTTTTTAATGTGATTTGGTCCAGTTTATCTTTAGAAACACTTCCTGCTTCATATAGTGTTTTCATGTTTTGTAAGAGGTTAGAGTCATAATTAAGGGCTTCTTTTGCTTTTGTTACATTCAATTGAGCTGCGTCGTAGTTTGCTTGAGCCGCATCAGACTGAAACTGGATATCTTGAATATCTAGTTTTGAAATGAGATCACCTTTTGTGACCCTTTGACCTGCTTCAACATATAGCTCGCTCAGTCGCCCACTCGTTTTAAAACTGTATTCTATTTGATCCTTAGCATCAACAACGCCGATATAATGCTGTGCTATAGGGTTTGATACTTGGGTGAGTTCTTGGACTTGAATCGATCGCGATGGACCTGTGAGTTCAGCTGCTTTTGCAGTCGAACATCCTGTAGATGTAAATAATAACGCTGCTGAAAGTCCGAAGATAAAAACAGTATTTCTAAAAGTGCTCATAATGTAACCTCCTATACTTTTTATACTAAAAAAGTACTTTTAGTATAAAACAAACCGAAAAAAGAGCCCTACTTACTACAGGGCATGTTCTCTCTGACCAATACACCTTCTATAATGATAGTCAGTGCATTCTTTAAATTGTGTGCCATTTCCTCAGGTGTTTCAGAAGTCTCGATCATTTGTTCTCTAACGATTTTTTGTAATGTGGTTAAGAATTGTATATCAATATCGTTCCTAACAAAACCATCTTGTAATGCTGAATCGTAGACCTTGATAAGGACTTCTGTCATTCTTTCTTCGTTCTTTTCATATTGGTATGAAAGCTGTGGGTATTGAAGAAGAAGTTCTCTTATACTGGCGATATCGTATTGCTCAAATATTTTTGGGACTCTATCAATAATCGAGTAGAGAGCCCGTAATGGTTCGTCTGATTTTACTGTTTGTTCTAAAACAGCAATATATTCATTTTGCACAGACAATACGACTTTTGATAAAAGTGATTCCTTGTTCCCAACTATTTTGTAGAGCGTGTTTTTTGCCACTCCAGACATTTTCGCAAGATCATCCATATTCCAACCTTTATGACCATACTTGTTCAGTAAAGTCCAAACATTGTCGTATATTTGTTTCTCGACTATCTCATTACCAGCTTTCATATGTCGCCTCATTTCTATACGATATTAACGGATTTGGTATAAAAAGTCTATAACATTCAGTTAATGTTCACACAAATTTTATAGTTTCATAAGATCTTACGTTTTACTATCTAACATTTTTATAATTATAAAAGCTAATGAAAAAAACGTAAGATCTCCATAAGATTTATTGTTACTACAATTTAGGTTTTTCTACTCATATTCTATTATACGTATGATTTACAATTATGTAAGTATTAAATTACAGTCATCATATGATATTATTATTAGAGAAGACGAATGAATTTGGAGGGATTTATGACTAAAACAGAAGCTGTAAAATTAGCGTTGTCATTCAATGGGGCTGAGGAGACATATCCTTTTGATGAAGAAACATTGGTTTTTAAAGTAGCAGGGAAAATGTTTGGGCTAGTATATGAAAGAAATGGGGATGTCGGACTTAATCTCAAGTGTGATCCTGACTTTTCATTGGTATTAAGACAGCAATATGAAGGGATTTTTCCTGGTTATCATATGAACAAGAAACATTGGAACACCGTACTGTTTGATTCAGATGTTCCTAATGACGAAATTGTTAACCTCTTAAATATATCCTATGAGATCGTAGTGAAGTCTTTGACTAAGAAAACTCAGAAGGCATTGTTGGATGGTGAGTAGGATAAAAAAATAGCTAAATGTTTGCTCTGCTATATGTGGAACATTCATTTAGCTTTTTGCTTTTGTTGGATTGAACTTATTGTTGCTTGATTCTTACTGAGGGGGAGGTACAAGGTGATGTAACTTTTACCCGACGAATAAGATTAACTGGAACTGACCAATATAAGGAGATTGAAGGTGTAATAACTCATAATCCTAATGATTTGTCTGGAAAATGGATTGTAAATCCAGTAGATGAGTTCGAGTATGATATGGTTCTATACGAAATTGAAAGAGACTCGAAAGGAAATATTGTTGGTAAAAAGAAATTTACATCTACAAGAATTAATCAAAATAATCCTGATAAAATTGACATAGTTGTTGAGAAGATAAAATGGACTAATCATGAGCATTTTACAGGTTATATGGTTGGTGATATTGCAGAGGATATCGCAAAATATGGACATGAAGCATCAGTATTTTTGATAGGGAATGGTTTCAGCAATATAGATAAGCGATTAAAACTTGCTGGCGGTGCTGCGTATTTCATAGCTAATCAGTCGGAAAGGGTAGTAAATGCTGAATTAGGTGATTATAAAGTGGATATAAATAGTGTCGATACAAGTAAAGTTGGTGCCTATGGGATTTTCAAGCACTACAATATAACTAATTATGTCAATCCAAAAGATGATTTAAATACTACATACAAGAATTTCTATAATGGTTGGAGTAATGATGGTATTGAGAACAGACATGGTCAAAAGTATTATAATAGTGAAGGCTATTTTGATAGGAATATCAGTCCTTATTCTGGTAATTGGCTTGATCTTGATTATAAATAATCGGAAGGTGGCGAATGAAATTATTAAAAAACTTAAAGAAAATATTAAACCTTATCATATAATACTTACTATATTGATAGTAGGTGGATTGTTTGGAAATTACAATAAAGTAGCAAAAGTTGATGAAGCGTTAATTGAAGAAATTGTAAAATGGGTTCCTATAATTGAAGAGATAATGATCAATGATGTTGAATTCAGCCAAGAGCTATTTTCTGAGTTTGAAAGGGAAATCGATAGTGCAGTCTATGTCAATGATCTATCCAAACGTGAAGTTGAGTATATGGGAATTATGAAGGTGTACACATATTCGGTTTATAGGATTAAATATTATCAAAATCAAAATGACACAGATGAAGAAGACAAAGCGAAAGAAGATTATCTGAGAAATAGAATGGAATTGAAAAGGATATTGAAAGAGTACCGTAGTAAATACGACTTTGTTGATAAACTTTGGGAAGCAAGTATTTTTACAGACTAGTATCACGTCTTAAGTACAGATTGAAAGTCTGAGTATAACAGCTGAGCTAACTGAAAAAAAATGCATAACTAGCCACAAAAGTTATTGAAATTAGCGGTGGTAAGACAGTAATAAGTCTCTCCATCGCTTTCTTCATTTTTCGAACCAACAAAACTCACTACAGAATCATAATTATGTAGCGAATAAGATCACAGCAAGTTTCATAAAGGTTTATTATACAAGGTAGCGTACGTTAAGTTGTACGTTTTATTTGAAAAAACGTACAACTTATTGTATAATATAGTTAAGGTAAGGAGGTGCTCAAATGAAAGCATTAGCTAGCTCGAATGTGCGTAAGGATTTTAAAAATGTCTGCGATATGGTAGTTGATGATAGCGAGACGTTGATTATAACAAGAAGTGGAAAAGAAAATGTTGTCATGATGTCAGAAGATGAGTACAACAATATCATGGAAAACTTTAGGATTTTCTCAAACCCAATGCTGAGTACAAAGATTGCTAAAGGTGTTGAGCAGATTGAAAAAGGGTTTTCTAAGAAGAGAGAACTGATAGATGAATAAAGTATTTGCAGACATCGCATGGGAAGATTATCTATATTGGCAGATTAATGACAAAAGCAAGTTGAAGAAGATCAATAAACTCATTAAGAGCATCGAACGTGATGGATACAGCAGTGGTCTTGGAAAACCAGAACCGTTGAAACATCAGTTTAGTGGATATTGGTCACGTAGAATAGACAGTGAACATCGTCTTGTTTACAAAGTAGATCCTGATAATATTTATATAGTATCATGTAAAGATCATTACTAGTCATAAATCTAAATGAATAGCGGTAAATGAAATGATAGAATGGTAGTAACAGGAAAAAACTGTTGCTACCATTTTCTTCTCACTGACAACAGTTTGTCTGCTGAGAGGGATGGACAAACTGGTATGAATCCTGAAGATGGTATGAAATATCTCGAAATTCTTGGATCTAAAGTTGCTGAGAATGGAGAACTTATGTATACAAATATTGAAGAAATTCCAGAATCTAAAATTGTGAAGAAGTATGGCACAATAAAGCCAGATAAACTATAGAAGTGAAAATTAGATTAATGGATTTGCTCAATAACTAAATTATATATTTACCTCTCGCGTTTGTTGCTTATAGCAGTGGAAAGACTTGATTGAGTCATTCCGCTGCTTTCGTTCGTTATTGATGTAGCAATAATGATGAAGGAAAATATCAGACATATAATGTGGACAAATGTATTAATCGAAAGCTAGAAATAGAATTATTGAATCTTAATTCAAATGGAACTTATGAAATTAAGTCTATATTATATCTAAACTATGAAAGTGATACAAAAGTAATCAGTTGTAAGCTATCAATAATGAGTGTTGAGACTGAAATAATTGAACTTGATGATGTAATAGTAAATTTCTTTTGTGTAAAAATTCGTGGTTAAAATCTGCTTCGTTTTATTTTGTTTTTTATGAAGTATTAACATAGCAAGGTGAATTTTCTGAATATTCATACGCTAGAAATCATAAATTAACCATAGTTATAGAGAATTATTATCAATGAAGTTCGTTGTTTATTAAAGAACCTTATTAGAATTTTACATAAAAAAATAGCCAGTCTCCCTGTAAACTGATGAAGGACGCACGATACATAAAAGGACGTATCATTCAAACTAGGGGGAAATAAATTGGCAGAAATATCGAAAAAACTAAAGAAGGAATCGTTCTTGGAGAAGTATTATGAACTGGCCAAGAATGGGACGGATGTCAAAACGGAAGTTATCGCAGGGCTAACAACGTTTGTAACAATGGCATACGTTTTACTAGTAATACCAAACATCTTGAAGGTTGCTGGCATCAACTCTCAGGGTCTTATTGGTGATGCAGCAGCGACATTAACTATGACGAATGATCCAGTCATTGCATCAATCTTTGCAGCGACGTGTTTAATATCTGCTTATGGAACATTGTCCATGGCTTTATATGCAAAACTACCTTTTGCAACAGCACCTGGTCTAGGACTGACAGCGTTTTTTGCGTATAGTGTTTGCCTTACCATGGGTTATACATGGCAGCAGGGTATAGCAGCAGTTTTTGTTTCCGGCTGTATTTTTATACTAATCACAGTTACATCTGTCCGTGAAAAAATAATTGACGCTTTACCTGCAAATATCAAAATAGCAATTAGTTCTGGTGTAGGTCTGTTTATCGCACTCATTGGACTAAAAAGCGGTGGATTAGTCGTGTCGAACCCTGCTACCCTTGTTGGCTTTGGGGACTTTACAAATCCAGCTGTTATGTTAACACTTATTGGGTTAACACTTATGGTTGTGCTTATAGCTAAACAAGTTAAAGGTGCAATGTTAATTTCAATTGTTATTACTACAATTATTGGTATTCCTATGGGTATTACAAATATAGAAGGCGTGAGATTGTTCTCAATGCCTCCATCAATTGCACCAACTTTTATGAAGTGGGACTTTGTTGGACTACTTACACGAGGTGAAGGTGGAATTATAGGGGCGATTACAAGTATTGCTATGGTTGTTTTAACCATCAGTTTTGTAGATTTGTTTGATAACATCGGAACTTTAATTGGAACTGCTCAAAAGGCGAATATGATTGAAGAAGACGGAAGCATTCGGAATCTAAATAAAGCACTTCTATCTGACTCTATTGCCACAACGTTGAGTTCTTTTTTAGGAACAACAACAACGTCTACTTATGTAGAATCCAATGCGGGAATTGCAGAAGGTGGAAGAACGGGACTAACATCACTTGTAACAGGTCTATTATTTATTGGAGCCCTATTCTTTGTTGGTATTATCGGTGTTGTTCCAACGCAAGCAACTGCACCAGCTTTAATAGTTGTAGGTGTTTTAATGTTGGAATCTATCAAACAAGTTGACTTTAGTGATTTTACAGAAGCAGTTCCTGCTTTCTTTACAATAGCACTGATGCCATTTAGTTTTAGTATTGCAAATGGTGTAGCAGCGGGTCTTATATTCTACCCAATCATGAAAGTTGTAACGGGTAGACAAAAAGAAGTTCATCCAATAATTTATGTATTGGCTCTCATGTTTATTGTACGATTTGCAATGTTACCTAACTAATTTACGTAGATCATTTTACGTATTCACACTAATGTGTTCACACACCCAAAAGACCCGGTTATTCTTATGAATAGCTGGGATCTTTTGTTTTGGTGTTAGCTTGATTTTAAAACCCTTTTGCTTGAAAAAACACAAACTCTATAATATTGAAATACAATTAATGGGTAGAACCTTAAATAATTTACTTAATGTCAACCAAGTCAATTTGACATGTTTACGATTTTCGAATATAATATAGATTGTCAAAATCTACTCTAAAAATTAAGCGATTTTTACCAAAGCTTATCTTTTTCAATCCTGATAATGACAAAATTCTTTACTTTAGCAAGACCATCAGAGTTTTGCTCTAAAACACGATCTGCACTCAAGTGGATTGACTGATGTGTCTATAATGACACTGAAGTGATGTTTCTAAACGACTCACGTACACGATTGCGATATAAGTGGTTATAGATTGAAAGATTCTGTTAAGAGAACCTTGTATTTTTATACGGTTTTTTTGACCGTGTTCTATTTAATTTTTTAATTGATCCCTATTATTAACATAATCTTAATGATTAATAGGCTGAGAAATTGGAATATATACTTAGGGGCACGAAATAAACAAGACAATCACAATTGATTTTATAGAACATTAACAACAAACAATCAAAGGAGGGACCGCTTAAATGTGGAAAAAAGAATGGGGTAGCAATGTCACGTCAATCGAAGGATTAAGAACTTACTTAACTGTTGACGATATGGACAAACTTGGTGAGGTTACAGACCGTCACCCAATGAGTATTCCTAAATACTACTTAGACTTAATTAATAAAGAGGATCCAAATGACCCGATTAAGAAACTATCTGTTCCAAGTTTAATGGAACTTGATATGTCAGGCGATTATGATACTTCTGGTGAAGCTGAAAATACAAAGTTTGCTGGACTTCAACATAAATATGCCACTACAATGCTGGTACTAACAACAAATGCTTGTTTCATGTACTGCCGTCATTGTTTTAGAAAAAGAATGGTTGGATATTCTAACGATGAAATTAATGGTCGTCTAGATATGACAATAGATTACCTTTCAGAGCATACAGAAGTTAACAATGTATTACTTACAGGTGGAGATTCATTCTGTTTAGATACATCAGTTATCAAGCTATATCTTGAAAGAATGGTTCAGGTTGAGCACGTTGACTTTATTCGTTTTGGTACACGTTCTCCTGTTGTATTCCCTCAAAGAATATACGAAGACCAAGAACTTCTTGATGCATTAAAAGAAGCTGCTAAAAAGAAAAATGTATCCATCGTAACACAGTTTAATCATCCTGTAGAACTGACTGATGAAGTTCGTAAGGCTATGGATGCTCTAAGAGATGCTGGAATCGCAGTTAATAACCAGACTGTACTTCTTAAAGGCATCAATGATGATCCTAAAGTATTAGGTGAACTGTTAAACAAACTTGTTAGATTTGGTATTAACCCATACTACGTATTCCAGTGTCGTCCTGTTTCAGCTGTTAAGAACCACTTCCAATTGTCACTTGCTGAGACTTGGAAAATTGCAGAAGAAGCTAAGGCCTACTGTAACGGATTCAGTAAAAGGTTTAAACTGATCATGTCTCACCCACGTGGTAAAGTCGAAATTCTTGGTGTCATAGATGATGAAATGATTTTCAGATTCCACCAAGCTAAGAAAGAAGAAGACATGGGCAAAATGTTCAAATGTAAGTTAGATCCAAATGGCAGATGGTTAGATAAAGATCTTCAGTTTATCGACTAATTATTAAAATATAAACGTCCCTAGGTATTGCAATATTAATTGCTATTCTAGGGGCGTTTTTTTTATGTCCATGTTAAAATATCATAGAAGATAGTATAAACAGACATCATAATAGTTAAATCGAGGATGACCAATGAAAAAAATCGTAAAGCTGAATCAAAAAAATAAGGAAAATGAAATTATTCTGCAAATGAACGAAAATCAAGTTACAAAAAATATTGAAAATTGTTTAGAATGTGGCCTCCCGCAACATGTATGTCTTTGTAATATTGTGAGTGAACTCAGTAACACCATAGATTCTCAAAGTGAAAATAAGATTTTTTTTGACATATTATTTCATGAAAATGAGTTGAATAGAAAAACCAATACAGGTAGACTTGTGTATTATGCATTTCCTAGCCAAACCAACACATATGTTTGGAAACGAAATGAACCACCAGAGGCCCTTGTAAACACGTTTGAAAACCCTGAAAAAATCTTTTATGTACTCTTCCCCGAAGATCCCAAAACAAATGAAAATGATAAAGAAAACTCAAAAGGAATCTTAAAAGGAAACTTAAAAGGAAACTTAAAAGGAAACTTAAAAGGAAACTTAAAAGGAAATCCTAAAGAGAGAGATCTAAATACTGAATCAAAGAAAGAGATTCATATAATAATACTGGATGGAACCTGGCAAGAAGCTTCTAAGATGATGCGAAAATCACCTTATTTACAAAATCTTAGTAGATTATCAATACAAAGCAGTGAAGAAAGTAAGTTTAATTTAAGAAGAAATCAAAAGGTGGGTAATCTATGTACCTCAGAAGCTGTTGCTGAGGCTCTAAATATGCTCGGAGAGGCGGATTCTGCATCAAAATTAAAAAAGTTAACGACTTTCTATTTGAATGCATATGAAAAAGGAAGATACGGACATCAAATAAAATAATATATAAGCTAATTATCTGAAAATTAAGAATAGATTAATTGGGGAGAAAAGTGGTATAATTTAAATAACAAGGATGTTATGAAAAGAAGGGATTCTAATGCTAATTGGAAACCAGTCGTTAAATGTTGGTTATGAAAAAATTCAGCAGCTGGCTCATCCTGATTTTGAAAAAAAGGACAATTCAACCAAAAGTGAAAATGAAGTTGAATCTACTGGTCGTTATGAAGAAAATGACGAAGCTGTAAAACTGGATTTAAGTTCATTAAAGAAGAAACCTGAGTATGCAAAATCAAAGCTTGAAAAAGATGAGCAAAAAAAACTTGAGAAACTCGCTTTTATTGGAAATAGGCAGCTTGACCCAGATCAATACGATATGGTCAAACGTCTTGAAATTATAGAGCGAGAAGTTGTTATGCATGAAAAAGCACATCAAGCGACGGGTGGAAAAGCAGTGGGTGCTGCATCCTATGATTATACAATGGGTCCAGACCATAGATACTATGTAACTGGTGGAAGTGTGCAATATAACTTGCCTAAAGCTGGAACGCCAGAATCAATTATTAGAGCCTTTAAAGGATTAAAAAGATCGGCAGGAGCATCTGTAGATGCCTCGGATCAAGATAATAGAATGGCTTCCATGGCTGAAGCTAAGATACAAGACATCAAAACAAAAATTACATCAGAAAAAGGGAAAATTATTTATTACACAGAAATGATAAAGAAAAAATCACCCAAAACAAGTTAGGCAGTCTTATGTGAAGAAGGGATATCATGCGTCTCAATGGACTAGGACCAAGTCCATCCTTATACAATCAGAGACAAATACACAGTAATGGACAGGTCAAAACTGAGCAAACAAATGCAGAAGTTGAACCGAAAAAAGTTCAAGATGAATCCGTTGAAAAGGATCCTCTTAATAATCCTGATGTACAAAGACAGGTTGCAGAGCTAAAAGTTATTGAAGACAAAGTTATAGCTCACGAACAGGCACACAAGTCTGTGGGTGGAGAGTTCACAGGCGCTGTAAATTATGGTTATACTGTGGGTCCAGATGGAAAAAGATATATCACCAGTGGTGAAGTAAGTATTTCTGTTCCAGGTTCAGGTGAACCCGAAAGTCTACTACGGGCCATGCAAAGAGTCAAAAACGCAGCACTTGCACCTGCAAGTCCTTCCAGTCAAGACCAGAGTGTAGCTGCATCTGCAGCAGCAAAAATATTGAGTTTACAATCTGAAATAGCCAAGAAGAATGGACTTGATGTTTATAGTGAAGGCGGTGATCCTCAGAAAGTGTTTCCAGAAGGACCACCAGAGGATGTAGGAGAAGATAAAAAACATTTAGATATAGTTATTTAAGCTTAATGGTATTGCCGATAGGTAATACCGTTAAGCTTATTTTTTATATTCCTTAATCCAATTCTAATATTTTAAAGATATTATGACTAATATATAAATGTAATGATGCAAATGAGCCCCTTAAAATGGTAAAATAGAAGCAGAGACTTAATATATAAAATAAAAGTAAAAAATTTAAACTATGTTTATTCAATATTCATATCATGTTCACATAATTAGGGTATCTTTTACAAGAAGAAAGACTTTGACCCCTGTAAATTGACTCATTTGAGTAGTTGTGAAATTGTCATAGTTTGGAGATATCTAACGTGGGGAAATGACGAATGAAAAATATAAAATTAATAATGGCAATTATTCTGGTTTCAACCATTGTTTTAGGAAGTCTTGTAGGGTGTACAAAAAACAATGAAATCAACAATGATGCTCAGGTGTTTTTGGAAGAAACGGAAACGTCTGAAATTCTTAACGAAAGCTTTGATGAAAACTTAGACGATATACTAAATGAAACATTAGATGAAACGCCAGAGAACGTTGCTAGAGTTAAGAATCCTACAAATAATCCTCCCAAGCTACAAGTGGGTGAAGAGATAAGAGTTAAAGTGGGTATGCTTGACGGTGTGCCAGTCATGAGTATGCTTGGCGCAATGCAAAATACGAAGCAGTTAAACCGTATAGATGTTGAATTTGAAATTATAAAGTCTTTGGAGGAAATTTCTGAAGGACTCATGAATAAAGATTTTGACGCTATGATTTTACCAACTGAGTTGGCAGCTGAACTTTATGAAATGGGCGCTGATTATAAATTAGCAGCTACCACGGTATGGGGAACGGATTATTTACTTTCTATTGACAACATTAACTCAGTTTCAGAATTAACAGGTCGAAAGATTTATCTCTTTGACCAAGAAAGAACACAAGAGAAACTGCTCCAATACTTATTAAGCAATAAGGGATTGAATCCCCAAAAAGACATAGAAAATATCTATTTGGACGACGAAGCTGAAATTGAAACCATCTTGGATGAAAAGCAAAAGAATATCGCCCTAATGGATGAACCCTTGCTTAGTTCTATATTGCTTAACAATTCAAACATAAAAGTTGTCTTTGATTTTAAAGATGAGTGGGAAAAATTAAGCGAAACAGGTAGAGGGTATCCGCAGTATTCTTTAATGATATCAGGCGAGCTTATTGGTGATAATCCCAGGATAACAGATGCAATTGTAGGGATGACTGATAGGAGTATTGTTTGGATCAACGAAAATCCAAGAAAAGCAGGTCGCGCTACTGAAGACTTAAGTGTAGGACTGCAAAGAGATATTGTAATTAATGCAATTGAAAGATCAAATATGAGATTTGTTCCTGCGATAGAGGCGAAATACGATATAGAGCTGTACTTAAGAGCATTAAATCATAAATTACCTGATAATAAATTTTATTTCATAAGATAAAATCAGTATTTGAAAATGTATCAGTCAGCCTGAGTTCGAGTGAATGTCAATAGTCAGTATGGGTAAATAACCATTAGGCAGATGGAGGGCGAGTGTTTTGACGACAAAAAAAGAAAAACGAAGAATGACTCGACGGAGCATGAGACGTCGAATTAAAAAAATGATGGTGCTCAATAGCTTAGTATCCATACTAATTATGAGTGTACTAGTTTTGGTAGTTGTTTTTGGTGCAATGAGTTCAGTAGGTGCGATATTCTCCGACGTTGTTGCTGGCGATATTGTACAGGAACTTGAAAATCCAAAAAATAAAATTGCCATGGACCAATTGAAACAACAAGGAACCGTTCCTGACGAAGCGTCAATGCAAAGATGGTATCATTCTATAGGAAATAAGTTTTATTTTAATTTAAGTGAAGGCTTTAATATGAGAAATGCAGATGAGTTTGAAACCATGGTTGGTATCAATTCAGAATCTGCAGAGGTTGCATTTGAAAAAGATAATGAGAAACTGTTACACTTTAGTTTGGTATATGTTGAAATAACTTCTGGTGACAAGGTTGCATTCACCACAATGCCCGAAGCCCTTGGTGTAGATATAGACATTGCTAAAATGATGGATCATTATAATTATGAAAGTGTTCAACCATATTACAGTATAAATGGTGATCTACTTGGACAAGTAACAGTACGCTTTAATTCTATGATCCTAGTAGGTGTAACTATGTCACTACTGGCATTGTTTATGTTTGCAGCAATCGTATCTTCACTGGTTTCAATCGCAATTAGTATTATTTCTTCAGGTGCTCTTACAAAATCACTTGCAGAGCTGCAAAGAAAAATGAAAAAGTTGTCTGAAGGTGAAATTGAATCAGCAATTCATTCTGAGCTTGAACTTAAACGTACTTTTTCAGAGGTTGAAGATCTAACAAATTCTACAAACAGTATAATTGAACAGATGAGAGAACACTCAGAGTCGCTTGAAAATCACAAGGCTGAGTTAGAAGCACAAAATGTTGAACTTGTTGTTCAAGGCACAGAACTGACTTCAATCAATAACAAATTAGAAGATGTAAATATTCAAATGAAAGATATTTTAGATAATGTAGGCCAAGGTTTCTTGAGATTTGAATCAGATCTAATGATTCACTCAGAATATTCACAAGAATGTAGTGACTTGTTCCATTATTGTATTGCCAATAAAAAGTTTTCAGGAATGTTGTATCCAGACGATCCCGCTCAAGCGGCATTTATAGATGATCTGCTTACAAAAATACTTGAAGATGACAATACGAATGTTGATCTGTACCTACCACTACTTCCAGATGAAGCAGAAGTAAAAGGTCGTTCCGTGCAGATAGAATACAAGATTTCTAATTCAATTAAAAACAGAAAATCGATGATCGTTATATTAACAGATGTTACTGAGAATAGAAAACTAGAAGAACAGATGGATCAAGAACGCCATACTCTAAAAATGGTAGTTAAAGCCATGGTCAATCGAACGATGTTTATTGAAGTTACAGAAAGCTTTGAACAGTTTATGTTTGAAGGTCAAGAAAACAATTGGGTGTTCAACAACGATCCGGATGAAAACCTTAAATATATCATGCGTCAGCTGCATACTTTCAAAGGAAACTTCAGCCAATTTGACGTGATTGCATTAACTGAAACTCTACATGATACGGAATCAAGACTTCTTAACGCTCTTGATGGTGAGGCTTGTACGAATGAATCCATTAAGATTTGTGTTGAACCTGAAGTTTTACAAGAAGCCTATAACAACGATTTAGGCATCATCAAAGATTATGTAGGAAATGACTTCTTAATTGAAGACGATCACTTCATTATTGAAAAAGGCCGTATTGTAGAAATAGAACAGAAAATGCAAAGTATTTTGTCAGAACAAGAGTGTAAAATATTACTTCCAGAAATACGTAGTCTAAGATATAGACCACTTAAAGAGCTTTTGAAAATGTACCCAGAGTACACCCTAAAGCTTGCTGAGAGACTTGATAAAGCAGTTACTTCCTTCGATATCCAATCAGATGATATAATGATAGATGAAGCCAAGTATCAAAATTTAACCAAATCATTGGTGCATGTATTCAGAAATGCTGTTGATCATGGAATTGAATCCCCTGATGAACGTGTGGAATCAGATAAAGATATGATGGGAAGAATCTCATGTATCATCTCTGACCTAGGTGAAGTATTTGAAATTACGATCTCTGATGATGGCTCAGGTATGGATATTGATAAAATAGAAGCCAGTTTGATAGAAATGGGTATGGATGAAACAGTTGTAGAAAATATGACTGAGGATGAAGTGAGAGCTCAGATTTTTGAAGATGCACTATCAACACAGGACGATGTTTCCATAGTGTCTGGTCGTGGTGTAGGTCTTGCAGCTGTTAAAACAGAAGTTGAAGCATTGGGCGGCCATATTAGCGTGAGCTCAACAAAAGGTGCAGGAAGCACATTTACAATCCGAGTACCATACGTGCAAGCCAACGATGCGGGTACTATTGTCCCAATGAACTTCATGCAAGAGCTTGCAATCACATCTGTTGATTACATTAACAATTATGTCGATAATACACATGTTGCAAAAACAGAAATGGTAGGTAAAACGAATAGAATTGATCTACAAGAGTTGACGGCTCTGGTTAGTTTAAAAGGTGTAATAAATGCAATTGTAATGATTAGTGTCAACAGGTCATTTGGTAAGAAATTAGTCAACAGCTTTATGTACGAACCGGTTGCAGAAGAAGAAATAGACAAATACATTGAAGATGTACTAGCTGAAATTGCCAATACGTTGTTAGGAAATACTCTCGGTCAATTTGACGATGCGCATGATTTCTTGCACATGGGTATTCCTGCAATCATTTCGAACCAGGGTGCTTATGTGAAATACACGGATGCAGAGATATTAACATTTGAACTTGAGTTTGAAGGTTATCAGTGGAGTATTTACATGATTCAATTAGAAGGAAATCAAATAGAGGAGGCTACATTATGGCAAGAATATTAATAGTCGATGATTCAGCGGTTATGCGCCTTAATCTAAGAAAAATTCTGATGGAATCGGGACATGAAGTTGTTGCGGAAGCACCGAATGGCAAAGTTGCTTTAAACCTATATGAGAAGCATAAACCTGACCTGGTAACAATGGATATAACCATGCCTGTCATGTCTGGTGTAGATGCGACTGGGTTTATTGTTTCAAAATATCCGGATGCTAAGATTGTTATGATCAGTGCGCTGAATCAGAAAAAAATGGTTTACGATGCACTCAAGAATGGTGCAAGACACTATATCATAAAACCTATAGATAAGAATAAAGTTATGAGTGTTCTAAATGAAGTTTTATTGACTGAAGAAAGTCATATTCAAAAATATGAAGAAAAGCACGCTGAAAAGGCTGCTGAAGAACTTGAAAATAAAGACCATTTCTCAATTGAGAACATCGATGGAATCTTTTATGTGAAATTAGGTTTTGGTTTTAACAACAGAGACATGGAAAATCTTAATACAGCAATGCAAGGGATTATGTTTGTAAAGCCACTAAGCCTAAGATTTGATTTCGCAGACCTAGATAGCTTTGATGATGGTTACTTAAACAGAATTATGGTTTACGCCAAAAAGGCTATAGACAGCGGTGGGGATTACGATTCAATAGTAAAGAACGATTCATTGCTATTAATTGTAAATCATAAAGAGGAGACTTACTTGAAATGAGAAACAATATCCTGCTAATTTCTAAAAATAAAGAAATGTATGATCACATAAATAAACTGATTGACGACAAAGATTATACCCTTTATCAATCAGGAGCTATAGAAATTATGCAGAAAATATTTATGTTTAATCCATTTTATCTGATAGTTGACCTGGATGAAGTTACGCATCAAACGATTCAGGTTATTAAGTCAGTACAAGAACTGGATTATGTTCCAATTATGTATGTAGGGCATAACAAATCTGTGCTTTCATATAGGGAATCTTTCCAAGGGGATTTGGTGGTTGATGTACAATTCTTGCCTTCTTTGATTGATGCTTTATTGAGCCAAGGTTTATTATTTAAACAGCAATATAGTAAAGTTTCAGAAGCCTATGAAACCATAGATACACTAACAACTGAGACGAAAGAAGTTATGGATAAATACCTCTTACGTGATTATGGAGATTTTAGTTTTTCATCACGTGAGGTTGTTAATAATATATTCTCTAATAATCCGATTCTCTCAAATAAACCTGCCTATGTCTGGATTGTACATCCTGAACATACTGGAAGACTCATTTCACTATTTGGTAGGACGCATAATGAAAATGGTTATGAAGAGATCTACGAAGGACTGTTAACTGAAGAAGACGCTTTTGGTTTTGATGTATATGCTGAAAATGGATTTAAGATGAATTGTGAGGAAGAACGTTTTTCCGACATCGACTTAGACTCGAAATTATTCCCAGATCAAATGTTGCAAAAGTTAACGCATCTAACGAACTTTGCAGGATACGGTATGGACCAGATCATTGTTATAGGCTGTAATTATGCAGAAGAGGTAACAAGTTATGAGTCTTCTGTCTTAAAGTCAATGACGGTAACCCTGGATTTACTTGAAAACATTAGGTATCAGGTTCATGAAGTTGAGGGTGCATTTAATTATACCCTTGATGCTCTTGCAAGAGCAGCAGAAGCAAGTGATGACATGACTGGACAGCATATCCGTCGTGTGAATGAGTATTCTAAGCTGATTGCAAAAAAACTAAAGCTGGATACTGAGTTTGTAAAAGACATCTACAATAATGCTCAAATGCACGATGTGGGTAAAATATATGTTGATAATCAAATTCTCCAAAAGAAGGGTCGCCTGACAGACCTTGAGTTTAGAGAAATGCAGTTGCATACCGTTTATGGAGAAAGAATCATTGGCCAGTCAGAATATCTTTCTATGGCTTCTGAGATAGCCCTGAATCATCATGAAAAAATGGATGGCACAGGCTATCCAAATGGTAGCAAAGGAGAAGAAATTCCTTTGTCTGCTCGAATAGTTATGTTGGCAGATATTTATGATGCACTTCGAAGTGAAAGATCATATAAGGCTGGTTTTAGCCATGACCAGACCATTGACATCATTTTAAAAGGTGATGGGCGTGTAATGCCAATTCATTTTGACCCAGAAGTATGGCGTGTCTTTAAAGACAACCATGGCGAGTTTGATGGTATTTTCAGTCGTCTTAATGGGTAGGGAAGACAAAATTAAGTATGAGCACATTAATCAGTATAATGACTGTTTGATGTGCTTTTTATGTTTATACAGAAAAACGCCAAAGGGCTATTTTGACTGACGATGTTGAGGTAGAATATGGTATAATTGGGTTAGAATATGCGAGGAGACGTGAAGAGATGAATAAAAAATTACTTATTATGGCTCTATCAGCGGTTTTGATTACAGGGTGTTCAGCGAATGCGCCTCTTGAGACCAGTGCAGAATCAAACGCTGAAAATGAAATTAGCACAGAAGTTGACAATGAAGCAACTGGCCAAGAGACAGCTCAAACAGAGACAACTCAAACAGAGACAGCTCAAACAGAGACAGCTCAAACAGAGTCAACAACTGAGGTGACTATAGGTACAAGTATCCTGGCAGATGAAAACAAGAAGTTTCTAATCACAAATGATCTTAACAATGTCGATCTAGACAGGGTAGATTCATATGAAATCTATGCAAAGTTTGATCCAGTGAATAAATTAATACATAGCAGTCAAAAGGTTAGGTATGTAAACAAAGAGGACGTGGATCTGAATCAAGTCCTATTTCAAATTCTACCGAATGCGTACAAATCTTTAGACACAGCACCTGTATTATTTGGTGATATAGATTCGATTTATCCAAACGGATTTGAGCCTGGCTATATAGAATTTACAAAAGTACTATTAAACGGACAAGAAGCGGATTACGTGATAGAGGGTTCTGATGAAACACTTTTGAGAATCGGATTACCTGAAGCCTTAAAAATAGGTCGAAATGTTGAAGTTGAAATGGAGTATACAGTAAAAATTCCTCCAGCTTATGACCGGTTTGGTTACAATGAATCTACCTTTAATATAGCCAACTGGTATCCAGTTGCAGCAGTTTATGATGAAGAGGGCTGGCACGAAGATGGGTATTTAGCTGTAGGAGATCCATTTTATACAGACATAGCCAACTATAGTGTCGTTTATGATGTGCCTGAGTCCTTTGAGGTGGCTTCGACAGGTGTTCGTTCTAAAGTTGACCTAGAGGATGGTAGAAAGCAAATAACCTATAACGCTGAGCTTGTACGTGATACAGCTTGGATTTCTAGTGAAGACTGGAATATACATTCAGAAGAGGTTGATGGCACGACTGTAAGATCTTACTATTTTGGAGAAGTGAGTTTTGCTCAGGAGAAGGCTTTCGATGCAGCTCGAAGTTCAATTGAGATCTTTAATGACCTATTTGGTCCCTATCCTTATTCTGAACTTGCTGTAGTTGCTACAGATTTTCCAAGTGGTATGGAATATCCTTCAATGGTAATGATTGCTAAGGATCGTTATAGATCAGCAAGGATGAATGCATTAGAGTCGGTTATTGCCCACGAAATTGGTCACCAGTGGTGGTATGGTGTAGTTGGTAATGATCAGGTAGGTGAAGCTTGGTTAGACGAATCGCTTACAGTTTTCTCAACCGCTATGTACTTTGGTGAGAAGTATGGTGAGCAAGCCTACAACAATTACGTTGCAAGTTATAGAAAAACATATGAGTCTCGAAAAAATGGTGATGGTGATGGCATTGTCGTTAAAAATCTAAATGATTTTGAGAGTTGGACAGACTATTCCAACCTGGTTTATCGTAAAGGTATGCTATTTATTGATGAACTTAAAACCACTTATGGCATAGAAGCAACATTGGCCTTTCTGCAAGACCATTACAAAGAAAATAAGTTCAAAATAGCAAACACAGATAAATTGCTAAAGCTAGGTGAACGACACTTTGATGAAAGATTTAATGATATTGTTAATGAATGGTTATACAATGGAACGGGTATTCCAGAACAAGAATAGTAAAAAGTTTATATGAAATTTTAAGACCACTTGAGATAATTAAGTGGTCTCAAGCCGTCGACAAAGTCGACGGAATGCAGACTGTAGAAAACTTCGAAAGACAAGGCACGGCTAAGAGTCGCTTGAGGAGCGTATTCACATACGTGACTTAAGCGAAACGAAGCCTGCAACGCTGTATTTCGTAGTTTGTCTACAGTCTAAGACCACTTAAGATAATTAAGTGGTCTTTCTTATTTAACTATAGACAGTAAATTGATATAATTACAGCGTTGGAATCTTTTCAAGTTGAATGTAAAAATGTGATACACATATAGATTAAGAAAGAGTGAATAAATGAAGTTTAAGGAAAAAATACAAAAAGAAAAGATACATAAAGAACTTGTAGATTGGTACTACAAAGTAAAAAGAGACCTACCCTGGCGAAAGACAAAAGATCCTTATAAAATATGGATTTCAGAAGTGATGTTACAACAAACACAAGTAGAAACTGTAAAAGGATACTATAAAAGATTTTTAGATGCCTTTCCAACCGTGTTCGATTTGGCAAAATCCGATGATGAGCTTCTTATGAAAATGTGGGAAGGACTCGGTTACTATTCTAGGGCGAGAAATCTAAAAAGAGCAGCAATTATTATTGCTCAGGACTATAACGGCATTATGCCGACGACACTGGAAAAAATAAAAAAACTACCTGGGATTGGTCCTTATACAGCGGGTGCTGTTTTATCCATTGCTTATGACAAATCAGTGCCAGCTGTTGATGGTAACGTCATTCGCGTGTATAGTCGTCTATTTCAAATTGAAGAGGCGGTTGACCTTACTTTAACCAAAAAGAACATCGATGAAATAGCACTTGAACTGGTTCACGATAGTGATCCAAGTGCCTATAATCAGGCCTTGATGGAACTGGGTGCTACCATTTGTACACCTAAAAATCCCAAGTGTTTAACTTGCCCCGTAAAATCATACTGCAAAGCTTATCAATCAGACATGCAACATGAACTGCCAAAAAAATCACCTAAAAAACCTAAAAAGGAAGTGAACTTGTATGCTGCACTGATATGGAAAGGCGATAAAATACTTATTCTTAAAAGACCCCCTGAAGGTTTACTGCCAAGTCTATGGAGTTTGCCATCAGTCGAACTGGATAGTGTTGAACTGGAAATTAATAACACTGAGTTACATGCTATAGAGAAGTCAAAAAATAGTACCCCTGAAGAGCTCTGTAAGTTAATGATTACTGAGACCACGGGGTTAGAAGTTGATTATGTCCAATACTTAGGTCAGGCAACACATGTATTCACGCACATTAAATGGTCCATACAGGTCATTGCCTTTGAATGGGTGTCTGGGAAGTTGCCTGACTATCCAGAAACGCTTTGGGTGACCAAAGAGGCGTTGGGTTCGTTTGCACTACCAACTGCTTACAAGAAGGCTTTTAAAGCAGGTGGACTACTTTGATTCATGTGTAAGTTGGCAAAGTTGATTTGCAGAATGCTATTTGTTCCGTCAACTGGGACAATTTCACAAGCGCTGCCTGGAATCCGTTTGACTGCCTTTTTAAGTTTAGCCATTGCAGCGGAGAGTTTTTCAGTGGACTGCAAACGCTTCAGATTACCATATAGACCTGCAACGGACAGGGCCATAATACTATATTTTTTCTTGATACCATTGCGGTCCTCTGAATGAATATACCCATTTTTTTGATCCTCTTCATTGTAAAACTCTACAATGTGGCTATCGAAGGTCGTTAAGATGTCGTAAATGATATCATGAATTTTTTTCATGTCTACAATATCAATTACGGCAACAAAATCATCACCGCCAATATGGCCTACAAAACTGTTGATGGATTCGTGAGATTTTATTTTATCATGAATGATTTGAGCAGTGGTTTTTATAATTTTATCACCATTATCAAAGCCATATACATCATTATACGCTTTGAAATCATCCAAATCGAAGTATAAGGTAACACAACTTGTCTGATAGGTGATTGCATCGTTTAAGACTCTGTTTATATTTGTATTGCCAGGGAGACCTGTTAGTGGATTCGCTTCTCTAGCATGGTCTCTTTCTACTTGTATAGAATATTGTAGCAGATTTTTAACCGTAACTATGCCGTAATATTTTGAACCCTGCGTTACAACAATGGTGTCATAAATATTACTCTTGTTTCTTGACATAGCAAGCTCTGCGACTTTATTGATGGTTGTATAGTAATCTACAACCAGTGGGTTTTCATCCATAAGCAGTGAAACAGGTCTATTTAAGTAAAGGGCGTGTCCATATTGAGAAGCCAGCGTTTGAAAGAAGGATTGTTTGGTAATTAGACCGTCTACAAATCCATCTCTGATCACGCAAATGCCTTCATTTGACTCGTCTTCAAATACATTGATGAGCTCCTGGCCTTTGGCGTTAGGTGTGATCGTCTTCACCTGCTCAGCAATAGGTCCAATAAAGTGATAATTGGAACTATAGTTGGTGTTATTTTCAATTTGTTGGTGGTATCTCCCTAATGCGTTGACGATATCGTCAGTAAGTGATAAAAGTTGAGGTGCTGGTTTTTGGAAATAGTAACCCTGACCAGCATAAACGCCTAATCGAAGCAAGGATTTAAGTTCTTCTTTTGTTTCAACACCTTCAGCAATAATAAGAATGTTTGTGTTATTTCCAAGCTGAACAAAACTTTTGACAATCGCTTGTTTAAAGGAATCTTGATGTATGTCACGGACAATATTCATATCAATTTTGATGAAGTGTGGTTTGGTTTCAACGATTGTATTCATACCTGAGTATCCTGAACCAGCGTCATCTATGGCAATTTTGTAACCTTGATTTATATAATTACTAAGAATTTTTCTAAAAGTATCATAGTCCTCAATGGCTGTTCTTTCAGTTATTTCGAAAACAATCTTGTCAGGAGACACACCAAATTTATTTAGGTATTCCTTTGTAAGGCCTTTTTCGAAGTTGGGATCTCTAATAATATTGGGATCAACGTTTAAAAACAGATATTGATCATCTTTAAGACCGGCAGCCTTCTCAATAGCCAAACTTCTAAAAATAGATTCCAGTTCCCACAACATGTCGTTTTTTTCAGCAGCATAAAGCAGGTCAATGGGGCTGTATAATATAGAACCAGAAGGCCCACGGCTCAGTGCCTCGTATCCGATTATGTCTCCATTGTCTAGTTTTACTATGGGTTGATAATAGGTTTGGATGGATTTAGCTTCGATTATTTTATGTAATTCATAGGATTCAAGTAGAGCATTTTCCATAATAGCCTCCATTGCAGTGTAGTTACTCATATAAGGCATTATAGAATTGTTAGGTAAATATTTGATTAGATTAGAGTTAAAGACATGTTAAATGGGTATATATGTTACAGAAAGTTAACAAATTGTCGTTTAGGAGGAGGCAACTTATGAAACGTTTAAATGAGAGCCCTGAAGTGAGTCATCTTCTTGACACATTCTTATGTCCGCAGTGTAGCCATCCATCGCTTAAGATTATTGACAAGCAGTATGGACAATGTGCAAATGGCGAGTGTGACTATGAAGGTACGGTTAAAACCAGAAAAGCTAAACCGCATGAAGATCAAACAAAATGTGTAGTAATCGATAATCAGCTTTATTGTATCGAAAAAGATATGTTAGAATCACCACTTATTAAAGCTGAAGAAAAAGAAGACTAGAGAATTGAAAATGAAAGTAAAAATAAGGAGTAGTGTCCAATCAATTTAATGATGAGGCACTACTCCTTTTATTATATGGATTCATCTTTACGAACGAGGATTTGAATTGCTGAAGGAATAACTTCAATTGTCACAGGTAATCCACCTGCGTATTCGCCATCGAAATCGAGCTCTAGATCTCCATTAGACTCTGATATGACTTCAATTTTACTTGTTCTAAAGTAAAGAACTTTGCTATGATTAATATGTTCACCTTTGAGAACGGATAAAAATAATTCTGCAGCTTCCTGTATGCTCTCGGATTCCCGGATGAAAATACAATCCAGTAGACCGTCTTGCATCTGTGCCAGTGGCATAAGCTTGTCGAATCCACCAATTGTGGGGGAGTTTGAAATAATGAATAGGTTGAATCGTCCTTCCTCAGTAATATCGTTATGTTCAATACGTAGTCTATAAGCGCGCAGACCACTATAAGTAAGTTCTTTTATAACTTCTAAATAGTAAGCCACGCGTCCCAGTACGTGTTTGAGTTCAGTAGGGGTACGGTGTGCAACAGATGTGATCATACCACCCGCAACAACATTTAGAAAGTACCTTTCATGTGCTTTACCTAAATCTATTGAAATGAGTTTATAGTCATCTATCATATTGCAAAAGACTACAGGATCATTGCTGATACTAAGATGTTTGGCAATGTCATTCATTGTACCTTCATGGAGTAGGGCAAGGGGACGTGGCTTGCCAGATTCAAATAGTCCGCTAGCGACTTCATTTATCGTACCGTCACCGCCGGCTGCAATGATTAGGTCCCAAGGGCCAGAACAAGACTCTTTGGCCTCTCTACGACCATCCCCCTGTGCTTTGGTGGCATATTTATTGACTGTGTACCCTCTATCAAGAAGGATTTGAGCCACGTGATTTACTCTGTCTTCTGCCGAACCTCTACCAGAAATAGGATTGTATATTATTTTTATAAATTTCATAGACGCACCACCTTCTATTAGCTTGATACCCCAAGAGCGTGTGGGCTAGCGGAAAAATGAATACAAAAAAACCACCTAAACTAAAAGGTGGTTTGAATGTCACTTAAATTATAGAAGCTCCATAATTTTAATTCTAAGAAGACCATTTGGTGTATTGATATCAACAACTTCTCCAGCTGTCTTACCTAGTAAACCTGCACCAATTGGTGACTCATTTGAAAGCTTACCATCAAATGGATCTGCTTCAATTGTAGAAACAACCTTGATTGTGTCTTCTTCGTTTTCGTCAACGTAAAGAATTTTGACTTCAGTGTTCAGTGAAATCGTGTCTCCGTCTGATTCTTCAACTAACTCGTAGTTTTCAAGCATTTCACGCACACGAAGAATTTCTGTTTCGTTATGTGATTGTGCTTCACGAGCTGCATGGTACTCAGCGTTTTCAGAAAGGTCACCAAACTCACGAGCTTTCTTGATTTCTTCTGCAATTTCTTTTCTTTTGATGATGAGTGCATCTAGTTCAGCTTCAACTTTTTCTAGTGCGCTTTGTGTTAGTAATACTTTTTTTGACATATTGTTCAACTCCTCTTATTTTTCATGCAGGAATTATTTTGCTATATTAATTCAGGCTTAATCTTAAAACCTGCTGATAGTATGTAGATGCCCAATTTTTGAGTCAATCATACAAATAGTATATTAACACATTCTTAAGGTTATTGTCTACAAACAGATGATATAATTAAAGAAGGAACTGAAAAAAAGTACTAAATATTATTTTGCAGGTCCTAAAATGACTAAGAACACAAAAAAATATTTATAGGAGTGAGAAAATGGCTGACGTTATTGATTACAAAGTTTTTGGTGGAGACATGCAACTTGTTGAAATCGAACTAGATCCAAGAGAAGGTGTAAGAGCAGAAGCTGGCGCCATGACTTACATGGAAGATGGCATCGAAATGGAAACAGGCACAAAAGGCGGATTTATGAAAGGTCTTAAAAGAATGGTAACTGGAGAATCTTTCTTCATTACAACATTCTACAACCAAGGCTCAAATATTTCGCGTGTTGGATTTGGTGCACCTTACCCTGGAAAAATTGTTCCAATTGATCTACAACAATATAACGGGCGTTTTATCTGCCAGAAAGATTCATTCTTATGTGCAGCCAACGGCGTTGAAATTGAAATTGAGTTAACTAAAAAACTTGGCGCTGGATTCTTCGGTGGTGAAGGATTTATTCTTCAACGTCTTGAAGGAAATGGTTTGGCCTTCATCCACGCTGGTGGTACAATAATCGAAAAAGATCTAAAGCATGGAGAAAAACTTCGTGTAGATACAGGTTGTATTGTTGGGTTCGAAAGTACAGTCGGATACGATATTCAATTTGTTGGTGGATTCAAAAACGCACTGTTTGGCAAGGAAGGTCTATTTTTAGCCCATTTATCGGGACCAGGAAAAGTATATCTTCAGTCGTTACCAATCTCTAGACTTGCAGAACGTATGTATGCTAGTGCTTCTATGGGTTCAAACCAAGGTGAAAGCAATACGCTTGACGTCGGTGGTGCAATCCTAGGTGGATTATTTGGTGACAAGTAATTGGTAAAAATAATTTAAAATTATGCTTCTAATTTATGTTTTAGCTTAAATTAGAAGCTTTTTTTATGTCATTTGTTAGTCAAAAGTAGTCCATAAGATCACATTGTGTAAAATATTGGATTCGGATTTATAACAATTGAATAATTACTCCGAAAACTGAGGAATTAATCTTTACTTTGATATTGAGGTAAGATAAACTTTTAACGTGGTAATAACTGTCCTACTTGAGGTGAATGCATGGATGCGATATTGTATGTAGGGGAAATGAAAGCAGTAAAACCAGAATTTCTGGTTAAACTTGAAAGGTATGGGCTCGAGTTGATGAATTTTGGATCAACTGACGAACTGATGCCTTATTTGAATGCAGATTTTGTGAAAGTTATCATGATTTACACAGAAGAGAATCAAGAGCATAGCCACTTAAAAAAGGCAATTGAGAATATTAATACAGTAGCCAAGGGTCGAATTCCGATTGCTCTAGTGACAACTGAAGACAGTATGCGACTGCGACAATCCTTTATTGATTTTTCTTATGTACATTTTATGCAGTACACAGCCAATAATCGTAAGTTCCGAGGACATTTTGAAGGTTTACTTGCTGAATTAGAATACAGAGAACAAATGAGAAAGTTGAAATTTGCGGTTCTTGATGACGATAAACTTCAGTTGAAAGCATTGTTCAATTTATTTTCCAAACATGGTATTAATGATGTACATTATTTTAGTCATCCTGATGAGTTTGATCAATGTACCAACGCATATGATGTCTATTTGATTGATCTTGTTATGCCGGCCAAAAGTGGCGAGGAAGTTATCTTTGAGACGAGAAAATGCTGTTCAGATGCTGTAATTATAGCTGTTTCGTCACTAGCAACCACAGAGATCATTGCTAAAGTCCTCAGTTTAGGTGCAAATGACTTTATTGTGAAGCCATATAACGAAACCATATTTATGGCAAAGTTATTAAGCAATTCAAGACTGAGATTTTTGTTAAAGGAAAATAGGAAGAAAAATGAAGAACTCGAAGAAATCGCTGTTCGAGATCCGATGACCAATCTTTTTAATCATAGAAAAATAAAATCTTCTCTAGAAGAGTTAGAAGTAAATTATCTTGAAAATAATGTGCCATTTTCAGTGATTATGATGGACATAGATCATTTTAAGCAGATCAACGACAATCATGGACATCAAACGGGCGACTTGATATTGAAAGACATTGCTAAGATTTTAAATAATGAAATCAATGTAAAGGGCGTAATTGGTCGATACGGAGGAGAAGAGTTTATTGTACTGCTCCCTAGTGTGGTTGAAGCTGAAGCCTTCTTTATAGCTGAAAGAATAAGAAGACGAATCGAGTCACATAAACTTGAAAGTGGTGTATTCGTAACGATAAGTATGGGTGTTGCAGAACAAAGCGATAGTACAGAATCAATAATTGAAACCGCCGATGTCTTATTGTATGAGGCAAAACGACAAGGACGTAATCGAGTGGTCTGTAAAAGTAATATTTCATAATCAGAGCTGTTTCGATTGAAATAGGCTCTTTTTTTATGTAAAAATTGATATTTTTTTTAGTATTTTTCCTCTCTGTATATGACTAATATACAATTGTTAATTTTGTACAACTATTCAGAATTTATAAAGAATCAGTGTAAGCGTTAGCCTTGCTATAACAGGGTTTGTTAGAAATTGATGAATTTTCAGAATTTACAATCGTCTCCAACAAGCTTTAAGCAACTGTTTGTGTACTATTAACAAAGAAAACGTTTTCAAAGGGTGTTTTGAGTTAAATTGGTTGACGAGTCGTCACATACCGTCTAAAATGATATTGAATTCGAAACAGAGTGCGACCGAGAAATCGGGGGAGAACAGCTTCTGTGGATAATTCAAGGTTTATTCCACGCACCCCCTGCAGTTGGAATAAATGAGTTTTTCTCTGATAGAGAAAATCGGAAGATTTCAGATTGCAGATGACTGAAATCTAAATTTTTTAGATGATGACCCCTGCCGATTCATCTAATACAATCTGCATACCCTTCAACAAATATCATCCTGCTGATATTGTTGTTATTGAATGATATTGAGGTATTCCTCTATATTGAACGGAAATTGCCGAAGCTAATGCTTCGGCAATTTTTTTTTGTTTTTGATGGTGTTTTTGTCTGATAGCGTTTGTTTTCATGGTTTTAGTTCATTGTCGAGCTGAAAATCAAATAAGTAAATAATGAATGAAAAAAAGACTGTGACAGGAATTCCTTTGAACTGTCACAAAATTGCCACATGGTACATGTAATATTGAATTATGGAAACACAAAATACTTAGTAGCGGATAGAAAAGGAGCTCGGACATGAAAAAACTATGGAGTCTTATTTTATTAGGTACACTTCTTACAGCAATGATGTTACCATCATTTGCTGGAACAAGTGACAGACCAGTCGATGTTTACGCAGAATTGGCAGGGAAAACGGCAGTTGAAGCTTGGGAAGAAATGAGAGAAGAAAATCTTTCATTTGGTGAACTAGCACAGAAGAACGGTTTTGGTGACGCTTTTCAAGCACAAATAAAAGAAGTACATGAAGCCAGAATTAGTGAAATGGTTGAAGCAGGATTCATGACTGAAGAAGAAGCTGCTGTAGTTAGAGAGCAGATTGGTGATTGTGAAGGCACACCTGGTTCACACAGAGGTACACACGGATTTGGATATGGTGCAGGAAACGGATTACAGGACGGTCAAGGTAGAGGTCGCGGTGGTCGTGGTAATGGATTCGGTCATAGATTCTCTAATGATGATTAAAGACGAATAACTCAATACAAGATAAGAAAGCTCTTTCCAATAGAGCTTTTTTTTCGTATTCTGGTAATGTAAGGAATATACGGAGGGTTTATGTCGAAAATATTGATTATTGATGATGAAAAAGGAATCAGAGATATTCTTACTGACATGTTAGAGACAGAAGGGTATCAAACTGAATATGCATTAGGTGGAATATCAGGCTTAGAGATGGTAGAAACGAAGACCTACGACCTCATTATTTTAGATGTGATGATGCCAGATTTAGATGGGTGGCGCGTCTTAAAAGAGATTAGAGGCATTAATAATACACCTGTAATTATGCTGACTGCTAGAAATCTAGAAAACGATGAGGTGTTCGGATTTGAACTTGGGGCAGATGAGTATATAACGAAACCATTTCGAAAGGCTATTTTGTTAGCTCGTGTTAGAGCTGTACTAAAAAGATATGGAAAAGTCCAGGCAAATGAAATGTTTGATTTTGGAATGCTTCGCATTGACCCGAGGGCTGTTAAGGTCTATGTGAATAATGAATTGATCTCCTTAAGCCATACTGAATATGAGTTGTTAATCACCCTTGTTCAAAACAAAGGCGCTGCAATGTCGCGTGAGCAGGTCTTAGACAAGGTTTGGGGAATGGACTACTTTGGTGGGACACGTACTGTAGACACACATATTAAACGTCTTAGAAACAAACTAGGAAAGGCGTCGGAGTGTATCAGTACTGTTAGAGGTGTAGGGTATAGATTTGAAGGTGATGTCAGTGTCGATTAGACGAAATTTATTTGTAAGCATCTCTGCTTTTATACTTATCTTTGTACTATTAGCATTTGGTGGATTTAGCCTATTTATGCCTGATTTTGTAGAGCGTGCAAAAAGAATTGAAATGGAAAAAGTTTCACACTATATTCTTCAAGAAGAAGACGAAGTACAGGTATCAAAATATATTGAGGCTTTGTTATCCTCCTCAGACATGTCTGTTATAGTGAACTACCAATCTTCTAATGTGTTGTCAACATTCCATGGCCGTGGCCACCGACAAGGTAAGGGGGATGATGTAAAGAACATGCTTCGACCTGCAAGCGTTGGTGAAGGGGCCTTCTTTTATGAAACACAGCATAATGTTCTTAATACGCCATTTTTGATACACGTCAACTCTAATGACGATAAATCTGTTTATATAATGAGACCACTAGCTTCTATTGATGCAGTTGTTGATGTTGCGAATGGATTCTTTTTAATCATAGCGCTGCTTGCTGTAGGACTGGGTCTGATCTTTTCTTGGTTTTATGCGAGAGCATTCACCAAACCAATACTTGAACTCAATAGAATAGCAAGATACATGGCAGAACTGGATTTTACACATAAGTATGATGGTCATTCGAGAAATGAAATAGGTCAGTTGGGGAAGAGCATTAATCACCTATGCAACAGTCTAAACACAGCCTTGAATGATTTAGAAGAAGAATTGAAATACAAAACCAAACTCAATACCTTACAAAAGAGATTTTTGGCAGACGCATCACACGAACTTAAAACCCCATTAACTGTGATCATGGGGAATTTAGAGCAGTTTGTAGAACCGGATGGGCGTGCCCAGCTTAATAAAGAAAATACAACAGCAATGATTCGTGAGATTGAACATATGGATCACGTGATACAAGATTTACTTCAGTTATCGGAGCTTGAAAGTGAAGAGAAGAAATTAACTAAGACAAACTTGGATTTGGCATCAGTCTTTGATGACGTTCTGTTTTCTTATAGTGAACTTATAAAACATTATGAATTGGAATTTGAATATGACCTTGAGGATTCAATCCCCATTTATGCCGATGAAAATTTGATGAATACAGTTGTAAGAAATATTCTTAACAATGCCATCCATCATTCTTCAGTGGGTGCAAAAGTGATCCTCAGATCTCAGATAACTCCACAAATGACAACGATTACTTTATTTAATGAGTCTAAACCCATACCAGAAAGCGCGTTAGAAAATTTGTTTGACCGCTTTAAAAAAGTGTTGAGTGTTGAGGAAAGTCAAGAGCACATAAAAAAGACAGGTTTAGGTCTTGCGATTGTTAAAAGAATTCTAGACCTTCATCAATATAAATATCACATTGAGAATGTAGAAGGCGGCGTCGAGTTCTCACTTATAATTCCGGCACCTAATGTTCATACGCCAGGGGTTTGACTTAAAAATGAATCAAAATTTAGATATAAAGAAAGACAGCTGGAATGTATCCGGCTGTCTTTCTTTTATAAAAAATAGCAATCTTCGATGTAAGACAAAATGGGTAAATTGAATGTTCTTCTAAGCGGGATCAATTTTTCTAGACGCCAAAATGTCTTTTTCCATTTGATGAAGTTCTTCAAGTTCCTCTTCTGATAGATGTGAAAGGATCTCTTGTCTAAACATATAACTTAGGGATTCTCTAGATTTATGTTCCTTATCGCGAAGTGCATCCCAATGAATTTTACGTCGTTTCAAATATAAGTCATAGTCAACAATGCGTGTACCATCATCTAAAAATTCTAATCCTAACAGAATTTTTTTTATGTGGATGGGGTTGTAAAAGGTGAAGAACCGCACTTTATAGATACCAACAGACAAGAAAATTGTTGCAGCGTCAGTCCCCCAAGATTCCCCTAAAATAAGGCCTAGGTCTAGTTTTTCAAGAATATAAGCCAACCGATTGTAGTGGAGCTCAAATCGACCATAGGCATCGTATATTTTGATTTTAAGCTCATACCAGTCCTCATTGTTCAAACCACAGTTTAGGTACTTTAAATTCTGCAAACGCATGTTTTGAATCACATGTTTAAATTCAAAGTCTGTGTGAAGCGTTATTGGATGTATGGTTTCAATGGACACTGGCTTTGTTATATCTCCACGTGTAAAGACGATGACCGTCCCACTGGATTGTTCGTTCAACTGTGACAGTATATTTGCACCTTTAGCACAGAAATCTTTTCGTACCATCTCGATGACTTTTTCCTCGTCACCAATAAGTTTCATAATTACAATACCTGGCCCAACACGGGTTTGTGTAATGAGTTTTTCATCATCAATATTGATTATTTTCATTAGAAGATCAAACAGTTCACCCTCTATGATGACCAGTGTATCAACTTCTTTGAAGGATAGCAAAGACTGCATTTTTTTTGTCAAATAGACCACAACATGGCTATCGTTTGAACCGCCTAAATAATTATGGAATTCTTGCTCCGACAGCATAGAGTCTTTAATAACGCTAATTACCTTAGTATGTGATTTAAGAAAATCAATTGACGCCTGTATATCTTTAACCTCAAGAATGAGTGGCTTGTAACCACTTCGAACCAATTTAAGCATAAGCAACCTCCTTGACTAACTTGCTTTCATTGACATATCAAATGCCAATCCTATGTTTGTTTAATCGGCTGTCATTTGTACCCGTAGGGTATTCGATGGGAACAATGACACCACTTTCAATCTCTATTAAGTAAATATTATCGATTCCGTTTAAGTACGTTGTTGCGTCTTCTACGTGAGATTGTATCTTTATATCATGTCCAAACAATACGTACTCAACGTTATTATTGACCTGACTTGGGCTATAATGAGAAACTAAGAACCGGTGTCCTTCTATATTAAGTTCTTCTTGCTGAGCATACACCTTAGACCGGGTAAATAAAGATTGAACTAAAGTATAATCATCATGATTGCCTGTAACTATGCGAACCTCAGCACCAGATTCTATTTCTAAAATTTTATGTAGCTTGTGCATGTGTTTTTTATAGTTGTAATGCCTTGTTGGGTAAATTTCTAACTTGATATTGTCTACCATGTCACCGGTGTGGACAATATAATTAGGCTTTAAAGCCTGTATCAACTTATGCAAATTGGAAAAAATCATTGCTGGTGTGTCTGAGATGTGGAGCAGTGTTTTTCCGTTTAACTCTTTAGCTTCTTCTGGAATATAAATGTTACCAGTTAGACGTGCAACAATCCTTTTGAAGTTTGGCATATTAGTGTCCTTTCTAGCGCAATAGAGCGACGGATATATTACTATAATTATACCAGTTATTGGGACACTTACCCTGAAAAAAAGAAGTTTCAGAAATTTAAAGTCATATTCATTGACGATTATTACCGGATATCATATATTTATAATTAGACACTTTAGTCAAGGGGAGAGGTATATGCAGGCATATTTAGAAAATTTGATTCTTGAAAATCGACACTGGACATCTCAAGGAAATGTTGCAAATTATATTCCTGAGCTTGGTAAAGCTGACCAAGGACATCTGGGAATATGTATTCGTACACTCGATGGAGATTTGTTCTGTGCAGGGAATTATGATGTACCATTTACAATACAGAGTGTTTCCAAGCCTCTGGTATTGTTACTTGCTTTAATGGATCAAGGTGAACACAGAGTTTTTGAAAAAGTAGGGATGGAACCCACTGGGGATCCTTTCAACTCTATGATTAGACTTGAAACCTTTGATCATCATACACCATATAATCCTATGATAAATGCTGGAGCAATTGCTGTTGCAGGACTTATCAAGGGCGAGGACGTTGAGAGTAGGCTTGAAAGAATTATAGCATTACTAAAAAAACTAAGTGGTGGAGAGCATGTTGCATTTAATGAAAGTGTTTACTTGTCTGAAAAGAGAACTGGAAATAGAAACAGAGCAATGGCTTATTTCATGAAAGAATTTGGCATTGTTGACGGCAATGTTGAAGAAACATTAGATCTGTATTTTAGACAATGTTCGCTTGAAATGACATGTAAAGGAATTGCCAATGTTGCATTAACTTTGGCCAATAACGGAATCGATCCAAATAGTGGTGAAGTCATTGTACCAAAAAGATTTGCTAGAATCACAAAAACATTTATGATGACCTGTGGCATGTATGATGCCTCTGGAGAGTTTGCAATGAATGTTGGTATTCCAGCCAAATCGGGTGTTGGTGGTGGTATCCTTTGTTCTGTTCCCAAAAGAATGGGTATTGGGGTATTTGGACCAGCTCTTGATAAAAAAGGCAACTCGATCGCAGGTATTAAGATGTTAGAAGCTGTATCTAAAAAATACGATTTGTCATTATTCTAAAAAATGTTTTATAATAGTATAATAAACGAAAGATATGGCTTTTATAGTCATATCTTTTTTGATATGAGATAGGGGTGTGACAATGCAACAAGGAATTGGAGAAAATATCAAAGCATTGCGTCTTGGAAGCAAAATGACATTAAAAGATTTGAGTGAAGCCACAGGATTGTCCATCGGTTTCCTGTCTCAAGTTGAAAGAGGATTAACGGCACTGGCAATTACTTCACTAGAAAAAATAGCAATTGCCCTAGAAGTGGATCTGTCTTACTTCTTCCCAATGAAAAACAAAAATGATAGTGAAGTTATGAAATCGTATGAACGTGAAGTATTCCAGGTTGAGAACAATCAGTTCATTCACTACCATTTATCAAATCAACTGGATAAAATGGATATTATTCCGAAGATGGTAGAGATCCTACCCATGTCTGAGGATAAAGAGATTCCACAACACCAGCACGATGGGGAAGAGTTTGTTTATGTTTTAGAGGGTGTATTTACCTTAATCATGAATAACGAGCGTCATGACTTATATCCTGGAGACTCAGCGCACTTTGAATCTACAACGGTTCATAATTGGGCAAACTTGACCAACAAGACTGTAAAAATACTTGTTGTGCATACGCCAAATGGATTCAAGAAATCTGGGAGTGACAAAGTTCTTACTGATGAATAATGAATAAAGAATAAGCGTCCATAATGTTGAACATTATGAACGCTTAATTTTTTTGTAAAATTTTGAGCGGATTAAACAATTTTCTTGATGGAGTACCCCTCACCAATAAGTGTGCTCATAATTGTTGATAGGTGGGAGTGTCCATTTGTCTCAATAGTAACTTCAAGAATAACTCTTTTAAAGCGGTCTGGTGTTTTAAATTGGTTATGGTCAAGCTTAACAACATTCGCATTCGTTTTATAGAGTAATTCAGAAATTCTTAAAAGTTCACCTGGGCGGTCTGGTAAATCAACAGTGAAACAACAGACACGACCTCTTGAAACCAGTCCTTTATTGATCATTGATGAAATGCTAACAACATCAATGTTGCCGCCACTGATCACTGAAACCACTTTCTTATTCTTTTCTTTAAGTTTCTTGAGTCCAGCTAAAGGTAGAACACCTGCTGCTTCTGCAATAAGTTTGTGTCGTTCTAGCAGGAGTAAAAAGGCTTCCATAATGTCATAGTCATCAACAATGATGATGTCGTCAACGTACTCTGGTACAATTCCAAATGCAAGTGCGCCTGGTTTCTTAACAGCAACACCTTCGGCGATTGTATTCACAATGTCCAACTCGAATAGTTCTTTCTTTTCTAAAGAGAGTTGCATGGCACGTGCCCCAACAGGCTCAACACCATAAACTTTGATATCTGGTTTAATTTGTTTTGCAGCATAGGCAATACCGCTAATGAGTCCGCCACCACCAACAGGTACTAAAATCACATCTGTGTCAGGATGTTCTTCCAAAATTTCGAGAGCAATTGTACCTTGACCCGCAATGACGTCCACGTCATCGAAAGGATGAACAAAGACCAAATCGTCCTTTTTCTGAAGTTCAAGGGCTTTCTCATATGCATCATCATAACAAGACCCATGTAAAACAACATCTGCGCCAAAACGTTTTGTTGATTCAACTTTAATAAGTGGTGTTGTCATTGGCATTACAATTGTTGCAGGTGCTCCGGCCAGTGTTGCGGCAAGTGCAACCCCTTGTGCATGATTGCCTGCCGAGCTTGCGATAAGACCTCTTGATTTTTCCTCATCACTTAAACAAGCAATTTTGTGTGCAGCCCCTCTGAGTTTAAATGCACCCGTCTTCTGTAAGTTTTCTGCTTTCATGTAAACTTCATTTGAGGACTCGTCGCTAAAGACATCTGAGTACATAAGTGGTGTTCGATCAATAACGCCTTTTAAGTTTTCTTGTGCTTTTAAAACATTCTCTAAAGTTAATTGCTTCTTTTCCATTTTAATTCCTCCGATTGTATTGTTCTCTATTATCATTTGTCACCGTTTGGTGGGAGTTAGGAAAAGTACAAATCCTTTTCTTAAATCAAAAAAACTCGCCCCTATATAAAGGACGAGTTACTCGCTATACCACCTTCGGTTCAATCAAACCTGTAGCCGTTAACGAGGCTAGTCGTTCTGACTTACATACAAAAGTTCAGTCAGAATGCTCAGGAGGGATATGCGTTAGAAATTTCTGTACTGATTCACACCAACCATCAGCTCTCTTTAACAGGACCATTTCCATGCTGTCTCCATCAACGCTAGAATTATTAAATTAACGTAATTCTATCATGAAATGAGCAATTGTCAATAAATTCTGATTAAATAGGCAATTAAGTTAGAATATATCGAATAAATTGATAAATGTCGACCAAAAGCGGGTAGGAAACCTTGAAAATAGATGAAGAAAGATACGGGGTGAGAAGATGAGGAAAATAGAACCGGTTCGAATCTTTGAATTGTTTGAACAAATAAGTAAAATACCTAGATGTACTGGAGATGAAGAAGCTATTGGTAAGTTCTTAGTAGAGTTTGCAAATAATTTGGGCTTAGAAGTTTCCCAAGATGCCACAGGGAATATTGTTATTAAAAAGCCTGCTTATCCAGGGTGTGAGTCTGCCGCAACTGTCATTCTTCAAGGACATATGGATATGTTATGTATTAAGGCTTTTGATTCACCACATGATTTTGCTAAAGATCCACTTGAATTAAATGTGTCTGGTGACTTATTAATGGCAAAAGACACAGCTTTAGGCTCTGACAATGGTATTGCAATTGCCTTTTATCTGGCCCTTCTTGAAAGCTCTGACATAGCCCATCCATCTTTAGAGGTTGTATTTACTGTACAAGAACAAGCGGGACTTATAGGCGCAAGAGAATTAGATGTGTCGGGTCTTATAGGAAGATACCTTGTTAATATGGATTCGGAATCAGAAGGGGAGTTCATCATTGGCTGTGCTGGCGAGGAACGGCTGAGCCTCACGCTCGATCTTGAACGGATCAATCACGAGTTCGACACAGAGGCAGTCATTAAAATATCTGGGCTTAAAGGAGGGCATTCTGGCCTCAATATACATTTGAATAGAGGCAATGCTGGCCAAATTCTTGCCCACATTTACAAGTCGCTCTTAGAGGTTATCCCTGCATCGCTTATTTCTATGTGTGCCGGAGAAAAACACAACGTTATACCTTTCTACGGTGAGTTGAAAATAGCCTTCCCACATGATGGTGTAGAGTCTTTGAAGTCGAAGTTGCTAGAAGTCCATAACTATTTGGAAGCTTTCGTTGATGAACCAGGCATGGAAATAGAGTTTGAAATTTGTCCAGTTAAAGGCTCAACAAGTGTTATGAGTGAGTCCTCGACCGCTAATTTAATGGATCTTATTTTATTGCTACCTATAGGTGTGAATAATCTAAGTGTTAGAGAGTCTGAGTTGATAGATACATCCTTAAATCTAGGTGTTATAAGAGTCTATGATGACACAGCAGTCCTTAAGGTATCTGCAAGAGGAATTACAGATGAAAGACTGAGTTTTTTAACAGATAAAGTTGAAATCCTCAGTAGACTCACAGGTGCAAGTTTTAATAAGGGTAACACCTATCCGGCTTGGAATGATGAAGGTGATAACCATCTAAGACGACTGTTTAAACAAGCATATAAGGACCAATGGGGCGATGCACCTAAAATGAAGTCAATCCATGCAGGGCTTGAATGTTCTATTCTTGCACAAAAACTAGACCAACGTGTACATCAACCGAAAATTGAAATGATATCCTTTGGAGCTGATATTTTCGACGCACATACACCTGAAGAAGCCATAAGTATCTCATCTGTTAGAAGAACTTGGGCACTGTTCAGGTATATTTTGAAGCAAATGAACGAGTAAATTGTATGGTTTGTCACTTCTGCCCATAATCCAACCTCTATTTTGTGACATCTGCGAATAGTCTGAAATGTTTATGTGACATATAATGATTATAGTTAAAGCTGAATGATTCGCATTAGAACATTTGGTGAAAAGAAAAGTGGAGGGCTGACAATGGCAGAGTTGAAATTAAATAAAATAAACAAGATCTATCCGAATGGTTTTCATGCCGCAAAGGATGTTGAATTAAAAATTGAAGATAAAGAGTTTATGGTTCTTGTAGGTCCTTCTGGATGTGGTAAAACAACGACATTAAGAATGATTGCAGGCCTTGAAGAGATCTCTAATGGTGAGCTATTTATTGGTGAAAATGTTGTAAATGATGTGCCACCTAAAGATCGTGATATTGCAATGGTGTTCCAGAACTATGCACTCTATCCTCATATGACAGTTTATGACAATATGGCATTTGGTCTTAAATTACGCAAACAGTCTAAAAAGGAAATTGATGAACGTGTAAAAAATGCTGCGCAAATATTAGGCATTGAACCGTTACTTGAGCGTAAGCCAAAACAATTGTCTGGTGGTCAGAGACAGCGTGTTGCACTAGGTCGTGCAATTGTACGTAATCCTAAGGTATTTCTCATGGATGAACCACTATCCAATCTTGATGCTAAACTGAGAGTTCAGATGCGTTCTGAATTAATCAAGCTTCATCATGAGTTAGCAACTACCTTTGTTTATGTTACCCATGATCAAACAGAGGCAATGACAATGGGTACACGTATTTGTGTTATGAATGCGGGTGAAATTCAGCAGGTTGATAGTCCGCATACAATCTATGAAAACCCAATAAATATGTTTGTGGCAGGATTTATTGGTGCACCACAAATGAACTTTATTGATGGAACCGTTAAAGAAAATGGTAATAAAGTAAATCTTGAAATTAACGGTATTCAGGTCGAGATTTCAAAAGAACGAGGAGATGTTCTGAAGTCAAAGGGTTATATTGGTAAAACTGTAGCGGTTGGCATTCGCCCTGAACATATTCTTCTGAATAGTGGTGAAAACATGATTTCAGGTAAGATTTCTGTGACAGAGCTACTGGGAGCTGAATCTATTCTGTATATCAATGCGAGTGGAAGTGAACTTGTAGGTCGTGTTGACCCAGATGTTGACCTGAAGATTGGTGATGATGTTCAGTTTACCTTTGCATCAGACAAGATCCATTTATTTGATAAAGATACTGAAGCTTCGATTCTATTCGGATCGTTATAGTAAAAAAATTAATCAATAATAATATATAGAGAGTCAGGCTTATGGCCTGACTCTCATTTGTATAAATATTTGTTTTGAATATAATAAGGTATAAGAATTTTCAATTAGAAGGATCTAATTCATAGAGGAGGGCTTTTATGGAACTGGAAATTCGTCAAAAATTTGCAGATGTTCAAAAAAACGTGAAATGGCCAGTATACCTTTTTGATTATCAAGGTGTTTGTGTGGATTCTAACAACCTAAACAAAATAGGTGAACAAATTGATGTTCCTGAAATATCAAATAGTGATACTGTGGTCACAGGGAAGTTTCAGTGGATATCCGTAGGGTCTCGTATGGGTCTTAACACATATTACATAGCACTTCTTGGAGTTGATGAAGCTGCAAAGGGTGCAATGAATCTAATAAAAATGCTCTTTACTGAAGGTCAAATTGGCCTGGACAAACAAACTGTTTTAAGATCGTTGATCTTTGATCAAACGGGAACTGTTTATTCTGAAGACGATTTACTAGAACTCAATCTTCCTATAGATAAAAGTATGAAAGTTGTTATGATCGACCATAAGGGCGCCTCACATAATGAAGTGAAGGTTATATGTGAGAACATTATGGAAGAAAGTGTAACAGTTGAAGTAGACCGCAATCATATTGTGTTGATTACATTTGCAGAAGATGATCTTAAGGACACTTTAAACGCAATAATTTCAGAGATGAATACCGAGTTATTGATTCCAGCATCAGCTGGAGTAGGCAAACGTGTTGAATCATGGAATAAAGTTAATGAGTCGTATACAGGTGCTAAGAGTGCACTGCTACTTGGTAATAAAATTGGCGATGAAGAAAAAGTTCATTTTTATGATCAAATGATGGTCTTCCATTTGCTCAATGAAGTGGATGAAAAATCCAGAATTAAATACTTTAATGATTATGGATCAGTCTTTAAAGAGCTGGTACAGGACGAAGAACTCATACAAACAGCAATTCGATTTTTCGAATATGATTTGAACGTTACAGAAACCTCAAGACAGCTTTATGTCCACCGAAACACACTTATATATAGATTAAATAAAATTGAAAAACAGACTGGTTTAGACCTAAGGTCATTTGATGATGCCATGCAGTTCTTCATGTTGATGCTGATTTGGAGACTGGGCAAATATGAATTTGATGTCTAAGAAGATAAAATAGAAAAGGTTTTGCATAGCAAAGCCTTTTATTTTACGTAATATGTGCGAGCGTTTGCACAAGAAAATGTTAATATTTCTAAGGAAATCGATTTTTTTCAAGGATTTGTTGACGTTTTTGATACAATTATGTTAAGATGATCTTGCAGCAAGCCATATTTTTTTACCCACTTGTGCAAACGTATGCACAACGAGGATTTTGATACATATGCATCCTCGAGGAATAATTAATTACGGAGGGGAATTTCAATGAAAAAGTATTTAAGTATCCTTATGGTATTGGCACTAACAGTGTCTATGCTAGCAGGTTGTTCGTCAGCACCAGCAGAACCAGCAGCTGAAGCACCTGCAGAAACAACAGAAACTCCAGCAGAAGAACCAGCTTCTGAAATGGTAGAAGTAGACATTTTCCAATTTAAAGTTGAAATTGTAGAAGCTCTGGAAAAAGCAGTAGAATCATATGAAGCAGCAAATCCAAACGTAAAGATTAACCTACAAACAGTTGGTGGTGGAGATGATTACGGTGCAGCACTTCGTGCACAGTTCCAATCTGGCAACGAACCTGACATTTATAATGTTGGTGGACCACAGGACGTAAGTGACTGGATGGGTAAATTAGAAGACCTTTCTGACGCACCTTGGGCAGATAAAGTTCTTTCTGGCGTTGCATCTGGTGTAACAGTTGACGGCAAGATTTACGGCCTACCTTACAATATTGAAGGTTACGGTTTAGCTTACAACAAGGCAATCTTCGAAGCAGCTGGTGTTGACGCATCTTCAATCGATACATTCGATAAAATGGAAGAAGCATTTAAAACAATTAAAATGAAAATTGATTCAGGTGAGTTAGAAGCCGAATTCCCACTACTTGAAGCACCTGTATCTTTCGCAGCTGCTGAAACATGGGTAACTGGTCTTCATGCATCAAATGGTGCATTCTCAAATGAATTTGCAAGTTCTATTGAAGCATACGATGCTGCAAATATTAAGTTTACACATGCAGACGCATATAAAGCATACTTAGACCTAATGGCAGATTATTCGCCGAATGCTGACAGCAAAGCGAAAATGAACTCAGTAGATTACGCAACACAAGTTGATGAAGGTATTGCAATCGAACGTGTTGCTGTAATTCAGCAAGGTAACTGGATCTATGGTGGTGTAGGTGCAATTGATCAAAAAGTTGCTGACAACCTAGGTTTCCTACCATTACCAATGAAGGGTGTTAAAGAAGACTCTATCGCAATTGGTGTACCAATGTACTGGGCTCTAAACAGCGAATCTCCATCAGCTGATAAAGCAGCAGCAAAAGATTTCCTTAACTGGTTATACACTTCTGAAGAAGGTAAAAAGCTTGTTGTTAATGAAATGTTCTTTATTCCACCGCTATCAGGTTATGATAATGTACAACCTGCAGACCCTCTAGCAAAAGATATTATGATGTATGCCAATGAAGGCCGTACAATGCCATGGGTATTCATGGGTTACCCAACAGATTGGGGTATGGGCATTTTAGGCGAGCAAGTACAGAAATACTATGCTGGTGCAGCAACTTGGGAAGAAGTTGTTGAAACTGTAACGGCAAAATGGACTGAAATGAGATAATTGAAATCAATAATGAGGGAGTTTAACTCCCCCTCAGGTCGTCGACAAAGTCGACGGAATGCAGACTGTAGAAAACTTCGAAAGACAAGGCGCGGCTGAGAGCCGCTTGAGGAGCGTATTCATAATACGTGACTTAAGCGAAACGAAGCCTGCAACGCAGTATTTCGAAGTTTGTCTACAGTTTGTGGGGGAGTTTAACTCCCCCTCTTCATTGATTGGCTTATGTATTTAAAGTATTTGAATGTGTCGTCACGGCAAGTTTAACAGTATATAAATTATGTTCTAGAAAATTGCAATTATATAATATTTATTAATTATTTTTTAAAGTAAGTAATGATAGTAAAAATTAAAAGTTATTATTAAGCTATGCTCAACCAGAAGAACTCGCAAGCTTCAGAGACATAGTAATAAATCAGAATAATACATATTCCAGTGTGGATATGATGAAGCAATCGGCTATTGCGCATAAAATAGAATTAAGATAAACCACGTATTTGAAAATGATATTAGGAGGAAGAAATGAGAAAATCAAAGTTTTGGTTCTGGTTGTTTGTTGGACCGATCCTGATTGCGTTTTTAACGGTGGTAATCATTCCAATGCTTAGAGGTGTTTATTTTTCTTTTGCAGAGTGGAATGGTATCTCCAATGATGTAAATCTAATCGGTTTAAGTAACTATACGAAGGCATTCCAAGATGAGGAGTTTATCAACTCCTTCAAATTTACAGCAAAATTCGCGGCAGTGTCTGTTGTTGCCATTAATCTTATAGGATTTAGCCTTGCGCTCCTTGTGACTCAAGGATTAAAAGGTTCAAATATTCAAAGAAGTATCTTTTTCATGCCAAATCTAATCGGTGGTCTGATTCTTGGATTTGTGTGGCAGTTTATCTTTACCAAAGCCTTTGACGCATTTGGTGGCGCATTTGATATACCGTTCTTTGAAGGCTGGTTATCTACGACGGGTACAGGCTTCTGGGGTCTTGTTATTCTTATGTCATGGCAGATGTCAGGGTATATGATGATCATTTATATTGCTGCGATCCAGAGTATACCAGAGTCTTTAAATGAAGCGGCTAAAATTGATGGTGCCAATGCTTGGCATAGACTCTTAAACATTACAATCCCAATGGTAATGCCAGCATTTACAATTGGACTTTTCTTATCATTATCAAACTCATTTAAACTGTTTGACCAAAACTTGGCCTTAACCCGTGGTGGTCCATATGGATCTACTGAAATGCTTGCACTTAATATTTATCAAACAGCATTTGCAAGAAATCAGTTTGGTTACGCACAGGCTAAAGCGGTCATTTTCTTAATTGCAGTTGCAGTCATTACACTCACTCAAATTTACTTTACTAAGCAGAAGGAGGTGGAGATGTAATGTCACAGGATAAAAGAAAAAAACTGTTTTTAGGTATTTTTTCATGGATTTTGGCAATTGTATTTCTTTCTCCATTTTACATTGTTGCAACCAATTCACTAAAAACACAAAAAGGTATATTTGTCGGAATTACAAGTCTACCATTTGGAGAGTATTTTAGCCCGCAAAACTATGTTGAAGCCTTTGATAAACTGGATTTTATAAAATCATTTTTTAACTCGGTTATGATTACAGGAACCAGTACCATTCTTATTATATTATTTTCATCCATGGCAGCGTGGATGCTGGTTAGAACAAGATCAAAACTTTCTACAGGTATGTATTTCATGTTTGCTGCAGCTATGCTTATTCCTTTCCAATCGGTAATGTTACCCCTAATAAATCTTATGGGTAAGATCGGTTTCTTAAACCCAGGCGGCCTTGTGTTTATGTACCTTGGATTCGGTTCAAGTCTTGCAATTATTATGTACCATGGATTTATAAAAGGAATACCAGTAGCCCTTGAAGAGGCAGCATTAATTGATGGATGTAATAAGCTACAAACATACTGGTACATTGTATTGCCTCTATTAAAGCCAATTACGGTAACTGTAAGTATTCTAAACGTCATGTGGATTTGGAATGATTTCCTTCTTCCACAGCTTGTTATTAATAGACCCGAATGGCACACGATCCCACTTAAAATGTTTTTCTTCTTCGGACAATTTAGCAAGAAGTGGCATTTGGCACTTGCTGGGTTAACCATTAGTATGATCCCAATAATAATTTTCTACTTTATAGCTCAAAAGCATATTGTTAAAGGTATTGCACAAGGCTCGATTAAGTAGATTATGAACTTTTCTTCCTGAAATCCGTATGGTATTATGAAGACATCGGCCAAAACCGTGAGAGATAGTTCTACTGAAGGAAGTGTATATCAATGGCAGTCACAATAAAAGACGTGGCAAAGTTGGCGAAAGTGTCGCCATCTACAGTTTCAAGAGTTATAGCAGACAATCCACGAATCAGTGACGCGACGAAACGTATCGTCTTTGAAGCTATGGAAGAATTGAATTATAAACCGAATGCTATTGCAAGAAGTTTAGCAAATCAATCAACACAGACCCTAGGGTTGATTCTACCTAGTACAGATGAGAACCTCTTTAAAAATCCATTTTTCATTGAGGTCATGCGTGGGATTAGCCTCTATGCCCAGAAGAAGGGGTATAGGATTATGTACACATATAGTGCGAATCCTGAAGAAGAAGTACATTTCATAGAAGATTTTATCCAGAGTAAATGGGTGGATGGGGTTGTTCTTTTATCAGCACAAGAAAATGATAAATGTATCAATTACCTTAAGGAAACAGGCTTCCCATTTGTTGTTGTTGGTCGGCCAGAAGTCACTGAAGATATCTTATGGGTAGATAATGACAACTTCCAAGCAACCTACAATGTAGTGAATCATTTGATCCAAAATGGGTGTGCAAGTATTGCTTTTGTAGGTGGCCCACTTACAATGAACTTTTCTAGAGATCGTCTTGAAGGGTTTAAAAGAGCAATGGAGGTAAGAGGATTGCCCGTTAAAGAGAACGCATTAATCGAAATGCCTGATTTAACCATTGAGTATGGGTATGAAGCTATGGAAAAACTTATAATTGAAATGAAACCAGATGCAGTTGTAACGACGGATGATTTTCTAGCCATAGGTGTGAATAGATTCATACAAGAAAATGATATGGACACAAAGGTTGTTGGGTTTAACAATATTCCACTTGGAGAATACCAGACGCCAAGTTTAACCAGTGTAGATATAGATGGTGAATCTTTAGGGTATCAGGCTTCAAAACTTTTAATCAATCGTTTACGTGGTATTGAAAATGTGCTCAATCATTTTATCGTAGGGACGAAACTTATTGAAAGAGATTCAACTAAGAGATTCGACTAAGAATCGGTTGAAAAAGTTAACTTCAATAAATTCAATTGGCTAAATTCAATTTTATCAACTAAATATAAAATCCTGACTGAGAGTTGACTCGGTCAGGATTTTTTATTGTGTATCTATAATGTTTCAGTCAGGTAAACTGGGTCAGCAAGCAACTAGTGTTTATGTAAGTGCTCTGCTGCTTCATTGATCCACTGCTCTTGGGTTGCAACTATTGCTTGGAATTGCTCTTGGTCTGAATAAGGAAGAACAAAATCAAGTGTGCCCAATGTACTCATATATTTTTCAATAATAGAAGCAATTTCAGAACCTTTATAGTTTGTCATTGTTTTCTCATAACTGTCTAGGACTTCTGGAAGTATTTTATTGCTTTCCCAATCTACAACAGGTGTGTTGCTCATGCCTAGTAAGTAGGAGTGAGAATAGAACCTAAACATGGATTCCAGTTTACCGTGTAATTCTTCATTTTTAACCAACTTTAGGGCAGATTCGGTTTGGTTAATACGATATGCAAGCTCATTCCAGTCAATTATGAGTCCGGCATCTGCAGACGAAATATTGTCTGTTTCTGTTGCCATTACAATGATGAATGCCATGACCTCTTCAGAAACAGAGTCGTTTAGGACCTTTAACTGAGAGTAATCAATAAATGGATAAGGCTCACCCTCAAGCCAGATAAACTTAAAACCATTGGAAAATAGGCTCTCAAGAATGGCTCTATGTGTTTCGTTGGTAACTAGATCTAAGTCATAACTATCCGTTTCGTAATCATAAGAGTCAGATAAACTTTTATTGAGTTTTGACATAGGACCGGATTCAAAATACATTTGGTCTGTATAGTTCATAGACCAGTCTTGAAGGTACTGATCAAATTTAGTGAATAGAATGGCACCTTTTTGATCCTGGAACTGTGGAAGCAGTTCAAGCATGTCATCATAAACATCTATTGGTGATTCGTTGTCTAGACGTTCAATCATCAGTTTGTACTCAACAGTAGCTTCGTCATCAGAGAGTTTAACAATTTCAGTGTTTACTTCTGTCGGCTTTTCGGTCTCAGTATTATTGTCTTCCTCAGATGTACTTGATTCTTCTTCAACAGCAGGCACTTCTGTAGTCGTATTGCTGCCTGTCGTAGCTGTAACCTCTGAGCTAGTTGTCGTTTCGTTTTCTAAATCATTATTTACATCATTGTTGGCTTGATTATTTGTACATGCACTAAGGCTAAATACAAGCACCATTGTTGCAATCCATAAAGTTAATTTTTTCATCTTGACGCCTCCTAAGAGCTGTAATTGCTTTGATTCACTCATTATACGCTTTAAATATGTTGACAGTGTATCAAATTGATTACAAATAGATTAAGAGAAGGTTTCATCTTATTTATGGTCTAGAGTTATCTATCTGAGTACATTTTAAGATAGTATTCTTCCAACATACGTTTGACATCATACTGAGTTTTTGTATCGATTATACTAGACGCCATCATATTCAACCAGGTGTCTCTTGACTCATAGTAGGTTGGTATAACTGTGTTTGTTAGAACCTCGTAAAGTGCTTTTAAGTCATGTTCATCTAATATCGTATCATTGTCTGATTCAAATCCATCACCAAACTGCCAACCGTTTTCCTTGTGTCTACATGCTTCTGGCCACCAACCATCAAGGATCGATAGGTTTAGAACGCCATTCATAGCCGCTTTCATACCTGAAGTGCCACTGGCTTCTTGTGGACGTCTTGGATTATTCAACCAAACATCTGAACCTCTTGTCAACATAGCTCCGATCTCCATGTCATAATCCTCAAGGAAGACAACGGAATTTGGATACTTTCGTGTCATTTTTACCAGATTTGAGACAATTGATTTTCCAATATCATCCAACGGATGTGCTTTTCCTGAAAAAATGATTTGTAGCTTTCTATTTTCTAGAAGAGGGGAAATCACCCGTTCGTCAGAGAAAATAAAATTACTTCTTTTATAGGGTGCTGCCCTGCGGGAAAAACCAATGGTTAAAATATTCTCGTCAAGCTGGACGCCCGTTCTGTTCTCAACAAACTCAATGAGTGAAAGTTTGTTTTCCTGATGGTATTTCCAGAGATCTTGGTGTGTGTTTGAAGCATTAAGCATTCTTTCATCGACCCAGCTAGGAATATGGATTGCATTTGTAATGCCAATAATTTCAGACCTGTCTTTGATGTGTGCCCACATTTTATTGGCTGTATGCATATGTAGTTCAGCCACACCATTACTGATCCGTGACAATCTGAGTGCGGCCACAGTCATATTAAATGGATTCCCACCTATTTGAATCATTTGTTTTTCTGTTAAAGAGTTGTTAGCGCCCATATACATCAGTCTATTTAGATCATGGGACTCATTCCCTTGAATAACGGGAGTATGGGTCGTAAATACAACCTGATTTCTTACATTTTTAATAGCATGTTTAAAGGTTTCACCTGTATGCATTTGCTCTCGAATAAGCTCTATGGCGGCAAGAACAGCATGTCCTTCATTAAAATGATACACGTCAACATCAATGCCTAGAGCTCTAAGTGTTTTAACGCCACCGATGCCTAGGACTATTTCTTGTGCTATCCTTTCTTCGCCAAACCACCCATAGAGTTGTCCTGTAATCCAGGCATCTTCATTTTCAGGTAGATCTGTGTCCAGTAAGTAAAGAGGTGCATTTCCAAACTGTGTACACTTCCAAACTTTACATGCTACATTTCTTTTTCTAACTTCGACGTTTACCTTAATGCCTGTGTCTTCTAAGTAATCGTAGTTATAATTATGATAACTATCATAAGCTTTGCCGTTCTCATCAATCTTTTGTTCTGTATACCCTTGTTTCCATTTGATGCCGATACCAATGATCGGGTAGTTGTTATCAAGTGCACCTTTTAAATAATCACCAGCAAGAATTCCAAGACCACCTGCATAAAGCTTAAGGTCACTTTCAAGTGCATACTCCATACTAAAATAAGCTACTTTTGGCATTTGTTCCATCTTTAACACCTCATTTTATGTATACCTCGTAATATGAAACAGGCCAGTGGAGGAATCTCCACTGGCTGTAAAAATTAAGTTTATGAGCAGTTAATGACGCTTTGAAATATTTTAGTTTCGAATTTTTGAAATAACAGGTGCAGACGTGGATAGAGAATAGTCTTTACCATATATTTCAATGGTCAGCGCTTCACCTGATTCTAGTTGAATTTTGACTTCATTATTATTTATATGAACGACTAGGAGTCGATCTCTAAACAACATATGGAAGTTAAGTGCATTCCAGTTCTTTGGTAGGAAAGGACTAAACTTTGGTTTTCCTTCAGTTGTGCTAAATCCACCAAAACCATAGACCACAGACATCCAAGTGCCAGCCATTGAAGTAATATGGAGGCCGTCGTCTGTATCGTTGTTATAGTTATCAAGGTCTAATCGAGCTGAACGTTGATAAAGTTCATAAGCTTTGTCATGGTATCCAATTTCACCAGCAATAATTGAATAGACACATGGTGATAGGGACGACTCATGTACAGTACGTGGTTCATAAAAATCAAAATTACGTCGTTTGGTATCTAAATCATATCGTTCGCTTAAGAAGAAGATACCTTGTAGCACATCTGCTTGTTTAATGAAACAAGAACGAAGTATTTTATCCCATGACCATTTTTGATTTAGAGGTAAATTAGAAGGATCAAGTTCAGAAACTAAAATCTGCTCTTTGTCCATATACCCATCTTGTTGTGCAAATACATCGAGTTCTTCAATTTCTGGTAAGTATATTTTCTTAATGATGACTTCCCACTCAGAAAGCTCTTCTGATTTAAAGTCATATTTGCTTAGTATAGCCTCAGCACGACTTGGATCACTTTCTTGTACGTATTTTAGAGACTCGAGTGTATATTCCAAAGTCCATGATGCCATCAGGTTTGTATACCAGTTGTTATTGACGTTGTTCTCGTACTCGTTAGGACCAGTAACGCCAAGCATCATATAACAATCCTTGTATGGATTATAGTTTACTCTATCAGCCCAGAAGCGGCTAATGTTAAGAAGTACATCTAATCCGTACTCAGCAAGATAATCAGAATCACCTGTATATCTAATATAGTTGAAAATACCATATGCTATGGCAGCATTTCTATGAATTTCTTCAAAGGTGATTTCCCATTCATTATGGCATTCCTCACCGTTCATAGTTACCATAGGATACAGAGCACCTTTTAGTCCAAGCTTTGCTGCATTTTCGATTGCTTTTTCCAGGTGGTTGTGTCTGTAAACCAGTAAATTACGAGGAATTTCCGCATGACTTGTAGATAAATAAAATGGGAGACAATAGGCTTCGGTGTCCCAGTAGGTACTGCCGCCATATTTTTCGCCGGTAAAACCCTTAGGTCCAATGTTCAGGCGGGGGTCTTCGCCATTATAGGTTTGCTTCATGTGGAAAATATTAAAGCGTATGCCTTGCTGTGCGCCAACATCGCCACTTATTTCAATATCTGCTTCCTTCCAAATATCTGCCCATTTACCAGCATGTGCAGCAAAAAGTGTGACAAACCCTTCAGAAAAGGCATAGTCAACTTGATTATTACAATATGTTTCTAGGTTTTCTAACAAGTGATCTCGGTCTGTAACCAATGAGAAGAATTTATGCAAAGTAATACTAGTACCCGGCAATACTTCTGATTCAAATACATGTTCAACATACTTGTCTTCTTGGGTAATCTCAGTGGGAGTAGCAAAAACCTCAGGCGTATCACCAGCATTGTTACTAAGTACAAGCTTTGATTTCATTGATGCATTAACCGTAAAACCCGTTTTCTTTGTCTTCATTGAGATACCAGCCACTGACTTATCGCAAGAAGAAGAACAGTTCTCCCAGAAAAATTCGTCATAGTTTGCATCTTCATTGTGCACATTACCATCTAAGTAGGGCATGAACTTAATTATGGCTTTATCGTGGGATTTTATTTCGTATGAAATTGCGCCAATTTCCACATTGTCATAACTAACAAATCTTTTAATTTTAAAGTCGAATGTTTTATTATTGGTCTTGTAAGTAAAGGTCCTATCTAAACATCCATTTTTCATATTGAGGATGCGTGTAAAATTAATAGGCTCAGTTTTTCCTAAGTCTACAGTTTCACCATCAATTTCAACGTGGATACCAATAACATTGGTACCATTGAGTACTTTTGCAAAGTATTCTGGATAACCATTTTTCCACCAGCCTACACGTGTTTTATCAGGATAGTAAACCCCTGCAGCATAAGAACCCTGCAAAGAGTCACCACTATAATCTTCTTCAAAATTGCCTCTATGACCCATATGGCCGTTACCAAGACTCATTAGACTTTCAAAAAGTCGGTTATCTTCAGGGTGATATCCGTCTTCTATAATGTGCCATGGATGTTCTTTTACATATTTCAAAACAAACACCTGCTTTCTCATTGTTTGTGCAATCGGTTGCATAATTGTGTAAAAAAAATAGAACTCGCTAGGTCCATTATAACAGATTCCCCTGCAAAATGTTATATTGAACTCGGAATTTAGCATATAAATTGATATTTGTGCGAAATGTACAATAAATGTTGTGCAATTTTATGCCATTTGCTTTAAATTACATAAATGGAGTTGTGCAAACGCTATCTTTGATATAATAATAGACGGAAAAATAGGTGAATTACACAGAAGCGTATGGGTAATTAAATTCACATGTTATATGTATATATTAAATTTGAGGAGAATTAACAATGACAAAAGAATATAAAGGTTATATATTTGATTTAGACGGTGTATTGGTTGATACAGCAAAGTATCATTTTTTGGCATGGAAAAGGCTAGCAAACGAGCTAAATATCCCGTTTGATGAGAATGACAATGAAAGACTAAAAGGGGTAAGCCGGATGGCTTCACTTGACATAATTTTGGAGATTGGCAAAAAAACTATTTTAGAAGAAGAGAAAATTAGACTTGCCACTCGTAAGAATGAATGGTATGTTGAATTTATATCTAAAATGGATGCGTCTGAGATTTTACCTGGATCAATTGAAATTTTAGAATTACTTAAAGAAAAAGGATATAAATGTGCACTCGGTTCGGCAAGCAAAAATGCTGGCCTCATATTAGAAAGAACTGGGATGACAAAATATTTTGATACAATTGTAGATGGAACGCATGTTTCTAAAGCTAAGCCGGATCCTGAAGTTTTCATACTTGGAGCTCAGAATATGGGCGTGGCATTTGAAGACTGTGTTGTATTTGAGGACAGCGTAGCGGGTCTACAGGCTGCGAAAAATGCTGGCATGATAGCAGTAGGCATCGGCCAAGCAAAAGTCCTAACTGAAGCAGATATGGTCGTTAAAGACTTATCTGAGTTTAACCTTAATATGCTATAAAGCCTTTGGCTTCACACACACACAAATTAGTATTAGAACCCGATCTTTAATTAGATCGGGTTTTAATACGTTTAAGATTAAATTATACGTTAGATCAATTCCATTCAACCTCGAAATGTGTTAGAATTTTTTAGTACTCATAATTCATTTTGCATTTTGCAAAAGACATACTGGAAGGTGGAAATATATATGTTGCGCACGTTAAATTGGTTTATTTATCTATGGTTAAGTCTGTTCGCTTCAGTGCCTAAAATGCTGAAAGCTAAAAAATATCATGAAGAGAAGGATTTGGAGCACAGAGATGAAGTTGTAAACACAATTGTTGGTCCTTGGTCGAGAAAACTTTTAAAGCTTAGTGGAAATCAAATTACAGTGGTTGGACAAGAGAATATTCCCAAAGACCAAGCAGTTCTGTTTGTAGGCAACCATCAAAGTAATTTTGATATTCCAATACTTTTGGGTCATATTGATAAACCAAAAGCATTTATTGCAAAAATTGAACTAGAAAAATTTCCACTCATCAATACCTGGATGACTTTAATTGAATGCGTCTTCATGGATAGAGACAACCTGAGACAATCTGCAAAGGCGATCATGAAGGGGATTAAAAATCTAAAAAGTGGCTATTCGATGGTTGTTTTCCCTGAAGGAACCAGATCAGAAGACGGTCAACTCTTAGAATTTAAACCGGGTGCCTTAAAGCTTGCAACCAAATCTGGTGTTTTAATTATTCCTGTTACGATTAATGGTTCTAAAGACATCATGACCAAGGGGAGTAAGATTATAAGACCGGCTAAAGTCGAAGTAATAATTGCACCGCCTGTTGAAATGACAGATGAATGGAAACAAGATACGTTCGCTCTAACAGAACACGTTAAAGGCATTATTGAATCTAATTTAAAACTTTAAACACAAAAACAGCCTGTGACAGTATTAAGCATTAAAACTGATCACACGCTGTTTTTTATTATTTTTTGGTGATGGTGCCATTTAATTGTTGTATGCATTCACCATCTCCTCTAACTGGATTTTAGGGAAAGGCTTTTGCATATAGGCAAATGCACCTAAGGATTTTGTTTCCTGGACAATACGTTGATTTCTCATGGACGAAATCATGATAACCCGTGCTAAAGGATCATAACTTCTGATTGCTTTAAGTGCATCTATGCCATTCATATGAGGCATATTTATGTCGAGTAAAACCAGATCAGGATTGTGTTTTTTGTACATGTCGATAGCTTCGTAGCCATCTTCAGCTTCGATGATTTGTTCGATCTCCACATGTGATAATGCTGTTTTTATGAAGTGTCTCATGAAAAGGGAGTCATCTACGATTAAAAGTTTCATAGTGCACCTCCAGTATGGTAGTTATTTAACAATAAGGACTAAAGTCTTATATAGTACTATTGTACCACGAAACCATACGATTAATCATTTAATTCATAAATGGGACCTGAATCGACATCATTGTCTCAGTAAAAAACAATGCTCTTAAGATTCTATAACAGGTTGATGGTATTTAGTGAGAATTATAAAGAATAACACAACCGCTAATATAATACTTGTAAAGTTGAGGTACCAGATTGCTGGTAGTTTAAAGTAAAGACCTTGAACATATACTCCCAAAACTTGAGAGCCAACAAAACCTCAGATCATAGCCCACTGGGGTGGTGCAAAAGAACTGCGTATAAACCTTTTTGCTAAATAGTCTTTTAACAAGAAAATACAAAGGACTGCCCAAGTGATTGCGAGTACATAGGGTGGAACAACAGTTAAGAATGAAAAGCCTTTTAAGTTAAGCTCTAATAAATTGGAAACATAAGCAGTCATCCTAAAAGAACTTAGACCAAATAGACAAGATAGCGGAATCATTAAAAACAGTGCAGGTAGAAGGCCGTCAGACGGTAGTTTATGATTTTTTAAATGAGATCTAAACAGGCAAAATGTTTTAAATACCATAAGAATCAAACCTAGGCTTATGGTGAGTAAAGATGAAATTGCTGCAACGGAAGCTATTTCTTTATTATTGGCCATTGAAGCAATGCCTGAACCTGTCAGACTAACTAGACCAAAGGCCAGTATGTCTAATAACCATGTGAAGTGGAATTTGTCTGTATCAATAGGTGTAGAAAACCATTGTATAAGAATTTTAAATTCCCAGTTGAGCAGCAGTAGCCATAAAAATAAATAATAGACCAGAGAAGGCAACATCAACGCTTGAACGTTGTTTGAAATCTGTGGGAGGAAAAAGCCAAGTGATGCCCATATAACATTGGCAGACATGGATAAGGAACAAATAAAGGCAAAAATGCGTTCGTTTTCATAGGGATTGCTCAAGAGCTTTTGATAGCCATGTCCTTCTTTGATCCACATAATAAACTCAACAATAAATTTTGCTGAATAGATAATATGAATGGCAATAAAAAGAAGCATTATTGAAGCGAGCGGATAGACCCATAGTTGCTGTGTTGGTGTGAGTATATTCGAACTTATATCCGACAATGTAATCAGTTTGCCAGCGTGGGGAAGTGAAAACTGGAGCAAATTAAATGGCATGAGAGAAATACCACCCGCTGCAAGTGTAAGTTGAAAAGCGAGAGGGGTGAATGTTTTTTTTAATGTCATATATGTCACCTTTCTTAAATGGATAGACAATGTCTAGTGCGTCACCAAAGTGTGATTATACACATTAAGCATAAAAAGAACGTAAAAAAATGAACAAAAAGAATGAACAAAAAAGAATGAACAAAAAAAGAAGCCTTGCGACTGATTTATATTGAAGATCAGTCGGCAAGTGCTTCTTTATGAATATAAAAGTTAATGAAACAAATTATAGACTAGGGGTCTATTAATTACATTTCGTCTTCGTGAACGGGTAGGATTTTCATAAGTTCTGGGATAACCTTATGAACATCACCAACAATACTTAAATCAGCAGAGTCGAAGATTGGTGCTGTTTCATCTTTGTTAATTGCAACGATAAACTCAGATTCTTCCATACCAGCAAGATGCTGAATTGCGCCTGAAATACCACAAGCAATATAAAGGTCAGGACGTACAGTTTTACCAGTTTGTCCAACCTGGTTGTTACGGTCGATCCAACCTGCATCAACAACAGCTCTTGAAGCAGAAACAGTACCACCAAGGCGCGTTGCTAGGCCTTCAAGTGTGTTCATGTTTTCTGGTTTGCCAATACCACGACCACCAGAAACAAGAATGTTTGCATCTTCAATGTTTGCCTTATGTTTGGTTTCCTTAACAACCTCTAAGATTTCAATGTTCATATCTGAAGCTTCAAATGCAACAGGAACCTTTGAAATAACACCTAGACGGCTTGTATCCACTTCTGCAAGTGTCATAACACCAGGGCGAACAGTTGTCATTTGTGGTCTATGATCCGGACAAATGATTGTTGCCATAATGTTGCCACCAAAAGCAGGGCGCGTCATTAAGAGGTTTTTCGTGTCTGTATCAACTTCTAGAGTTGTACAGTCAGCAGTAAGACCAGTATTAATTCTTGCAGATACACGTGGAGCAAGGTCACGACCAATTGTTGATGCGCCAACTAGAATTGCTTCTGGCTTGCGGTCTAGAACAACTTCAACCATAGCTTTTGTGTATGTTTCTGTCATATATAGGTCCAGTTCCTTTTCGTCGACAAGAATAACCTCATCAGCGCCAAGGTGGATAAGTTCATTTAAATCGTCTTTCATGTCATGTCCTAGAACAAGTGCTTGTACTTTACATTCTAGTTCATTAGCAATCTCGCGACCCTTTGAGATAAGCTCTTTAGATACTTTCTCAATACGGCCTTCACGCTGCTCACAAAAAACCATTACGTCTTTATAATCTGTATGATTCATCAGTGAAAATCCTCCTAATCGATAATGTACTTTTCCTTGAGGTTTTCAAGGATAATCTTAGCAGCTTGCTGTGGGTCAACGTCATACTTCTTGCCTGGCGCCTTCACAGACTTCGTGAACGACTTCTTAACACGTGTTGGAGAGCCCTTTAAACCAAGGAATTGCTCTTCAACTTCAATGTCAGCGTATGTCCATGTTTCCACTTCTTTTTCACGATAAGCATCAAATATACCTTTTACAGACATATAACGTGCCGTATTCATTTCGCTTAGTGTCGTAATCAGACAAGGCATTTGTACTTTGATCTTGTGGTAACCGTCTTCGAATACACGCTTCAGAATCAGGCTATCACCATCTTTTGACATGTCTTCTACATAACTTACCTGAGGTAGACCAAGCTTTTCAGCAATTTGAGGACCTACCTGTGCAGTATCGCCATCTATAGCTTGACGGCCTGCGATGATTAGATCATATTCAAGGTTTCTAATTGCTGCTGCAATTGTCATTGAAGTTGCCCAAGTGTCAGCACCAGCAAATTTTCTATCGGTTAATAGGATAGCGCGGTCTGCACCCATAGCAAGTGCTTCACGAAGTGCGTTGTCTGCTTGTGGTGGACCCATTGTTAGAACAGTAACGTGGGCACCGTGTTCGTCTTTTAATGCAAGAGCGGCCTCTAGACCAGCCTTGTCATCAGGATTAATAATACTTGGTACACCATCACGGATAAGTGTGCCAGTTTTAGGATCCAGACGTACTTCAGTTGTATCTGGAACCTGCTTTATGCAAACGATGATATTCATCAGAATTTACCTCCATTTAGGATTTACTTGGATATTATCCGGGTTCTTACTTAAGCAAGTTGGCTGCAATAACCATACGTTGAACTTCACTTGTGCCTTCATAAATCTCAGTGATTTTGGCATCACGCATCATACGTTCAACAGGGTACTCTCTTGTGTAGCCATAGCCACCGTGAAGCTGAACTGCTTTTGTAGTGACTTCCATAGCTGCTTCAGAAGCGTATAGTTTAGCCATAGCTGCTTCAGTTGAGAAAGGTTTTTTAGAATCTTTCACACGTGCTGCTTTGTAAACCAGTAAACGTGCTGCTTCTGTTCTAGTATCCATGTCTGCAAGTTGGAACTGCGTGTTCTGGAATTTAGAAATAGGGCGACCAAACTGCTTTCTTTCTTTAACATAAGAAACCGTTTCATCAAGTGCACCTTGTGCTAGGCCAAGTGCTTGAGCTGCGATACCAATACGACCACCATCCAGTGTTTTCATTGCAATCTTAAAGCCCATGCCTTCTTTACCCAGTAGGTTTTCCTTAGGAATTCTACAGTTTTCGAAGATAAGTTCACACGTAGCTGAACCACGGATACCCATTTTCTTCTCTTTTTTACCAATTGAGAAGCCTGGTGTATCAATGTCTACGATAAATGCTGAGATACCACGTGTACCTTTTGATTTGTCTGTCATAGCCATAATGATGTAAGTCTGAGCGTAACCAGCATTTGTGATGAAAATTTTAGATCCGTTTAGGATGTATTCATCACCATCTAAAATGGCACGTGTTTGTTGACCAGCTGCATCTGTACCAGCGTTGGGTTCAGTAAGACCAAATGCACCGATCTTTTCACCTTTAGCTAGAGGTACAAGAAACTTTTGTTTTTGCTCTTCTGTTCCGAACTCGTAAATTGGAGCTGCGCAAAGAGAAGTATGAGCAGAAACGATTACGCCTGTTGTTCCACAAGCTTTCGATAATTCTTCTACTGCCATTGCGTATGCCAAGTTGTCAGCACCAGCGCCACCGTACTCTTTTGGGAATGGAATTCCAAAGAAACCAAAGCGTTTCATTTTTTCCACAGTCTCAACTGGGAAGCGTTCTTCTTCATCTACTTCTTCTGCGAGAGGCTTAACTTCGTTCTCAGCAAAAGCACGGTACATTTTACGAAGAAGGACGTATTCTTGTCCTAGTTCAAAATTCATGAGGAACCTCCTTGTAGCCGTTAAGGAATTAACGAAAATTATGACGCTAACCGACCAAAGTTTAACGAAATTTTCATACTTACGGCTCGAAATATAGTTAAATGGTTTTTCACCGACCTGACCTTAAAAGTGTTGCAGTGGTTATTAGCAAGTTTCGTACAAAATATTTCAAAAAAGAAACCTGTCCATTTACCCACGTTATTATTTTAACACAATAATAGTCTTTTTGTGCACAGAAAGAACATTGTAGATATTCTATTCATATCACCTGATCACTTTTAAAGATTTTTCATTTTTTTTGATTGTTTTGATTTACATACAATATATGATTGTAAAAACTACACAGATAAATGTATGAAGATTAGAAAAACTGAGTCCAAATTGAGTTCAAAAGAGGAATTATTTTGTAATCAGATGGGCAGAAAGTTATAATTGAATAGATGAGTAATTTAATGAGAACTTCAAATAGGGAGTACATATGACATATAAAGAAGATAATCCAAAAAAAGCATTATTCATTCTAACCGTAACTTTGTTTATGATTTTATTATCAAGCTGTAGTGGGTCAGTGGATTCAGTGGATCAAAATTCACAAAATGCACTGGCTTATAGTCAAGAGCTGGATAATTTAATACCCGATTTACCAGCGTCATGGATCTATTCAGGAACAGCAGAGTATAACCATGTTATGTCTTTAAGTGAAGTTTACGAGACGAAGAGTCAAAAGATATATCGTGTGCTCGGAGAAGTAGAAGACATGTCTGATGGAGATTCAGGAGCAGACTTTAATTTTGAACTCAGTTATTCAATTTATAATGACTCAATTGTGCAGTCTAAAAAAGGTAAAATGATCATGGATTCAGATTACGATAAATTGACCATAATTAAACTGCCATTAGAGGTGGGGAATACGTGGATGGAAAAAGTCATAGACTCAGATGAGAAGGTTTCAACTTTGACAGGGACCATTGAAAATATTGAAACAGATAATGGAACAGTTTACACAGTGCGTTATGAGAACTCAAACTCAGAGTATTACGAGATTAGAAAAATCAAAGAAAATTCGGGTGTTATTCAGTTTGAAAAATCCATTTTTTATGATGGTGATGCGTTTCCTGTTCAGTATAGTTTATATAAGTTAAATAGAGATGAAACTTTGATAATAAACTCAGAAGAATCGGGTAGCAATGAGACAGTGAAGTCACCTGACCTTAAGGATGATGCGACCTTAATCGAACTAGATACCATCCCTGAACTGAAGCCAATTGAAACAGGTGTGGAACCCAATGAAGAAGAATCGAAAGATCTGACTGCATTAATAGTTGATTTTAATGGTGCATGGACTAAGTTTGTAAATGATAAAGATATGGGCATATTAGAATTTGTAACTGATGATGGCGAAGCCTATGACATTATTCATAGATTCCCAGCTGGTACAATGATCTTGTCTTTTGAATTAATTGAAGTCAGTGAAATGGTGATCGATAATAGAATTGCCAATATTCATGTCCACGAGATTATAAAAAAAGTTACACCAGAAAAGACAGAAATGCTTGAATACTTCTGGTTGTATGAAGTACATAAAGAGAATGATAAATGGATGATACACTCATATGTAAGTGAGTAATAATGGGGGGTACACATGTCACGATTACGCGAGATTGTTGATGCACAAAAGCTTCATTTTCAAAAGGGAATTACAAGAGATGTTGAATTTAGGATTATGCAATTAAAACTACTTGCAAAAGTTATTCGTGACAATGAAGACGCCTTATTAACTGCAATACAGAAGGACATAAATAGACCTACTTTTGAAAGTTTTATCACTGAACTAGGTCTTGTTTACAAAGAAATTGACCATGTTTGTAAACATCTGAAGCAGTGGACAAAGCCCGTTTCTGTCAAATCTGACAAGCTTCTATTTGGATCAAAGAGCTATTATCTGCACGAACCTAAAGGTGTTGTCCTAGTCATGGCACCATGGAGCTTTCCAGTTCAGTTAACTCTAATGCCTCTTGTTGCAGCAATTGCAGCTGGGAACTGTGTGGTGCTAAAACCATCTGAGCAAACGGCTGAGGTTTCAAGTTGCATTGAAAAAATGATTCACAACAATTTTAAAGAAGAGTATATTCGTGTAATACGTGGAGATCGGCAGATTAATATGGACCTTCTCCAAATACGGTTTGATCATATATTCTTTTCAGGAAGCAGTTTAGTAGGTAAAAAGGTGATGAAAGCTGCTGCTGAACACTTAACGCCTATTACACTAGAGCTTGGTGGGAAAAACCCTTGTGTTGTTGATAGAACAGCAGACTTAGATATTGCTGCAAAACGTATTGTTTGGGGCAAATTTATGAGTGCTGGTCAAACGTGTACAGCACCTGATTATTTGCTGATTGACAGTTACATAAAAAATGAGTTCATTACAAAACTAGTGGATGAAACTGAGCTACAGTTTGGTTCTATGATTGATAAAGGGCGTTATACAAAAATAATATCAAGACAACAATTAGAAAGACTAGAAAAATTCTTAGTAGAAGTAAATGTGGTTTATGGCGGCCAGGTGAACAAACTTACCAACACATTTGTTCCTACGATCGTAGACAATGTAAAGCACACACATGCACTTCAGGACCAGGAAATATTCGGGCCAATCCTACCGGTGTTTGAGTTTGATTCCATTAAAGACGCGATTGATACAATACTTAAAAAGGAAAAACCCTTGGCATTCTATTTATTTTCAAGTGACGAAGATCTTCAAGCGCGTTTTATTGAAGCCATACCGTTTGGGGGTGGGTGCATTAATGACACAACACTTCAGGCTTTCAACTATAATCTACCTTTTGGTGGAACAGGACAAAGCGGAATAGGGAAGTACCACGGGCGGTTTGGCGTTGAGGAATTTAGCAATCGAAAATCTATAGTTAAACGTGGTTGGAAAGGTGATCCAGGATTTAGGTATCCACCTTATAATGATAAAAAACTGAGTTTGCTTAAACAGCTAATGAAATAGTTAGACCGAAATAGTTAGACCAAAATAGTAAAACCGAAATAGATAAACTGAATAAACGTGTTAAAAAAATAGGAAAGGCTAAGAAACAAAGTTTCTTAGCCTTTAATTGTAGATAATTTGATTGTAATTCACGTGACGTATTAGTTATTCAGAATTTCTGGTTCGTCTTCGCCAAAACCGTGATCCAGTTTTAAATAACCTGTATAAGAAACTCTGTTACGACCAAGTTCCTTTGACTTGTAAAGACCATCATCAGCAATTTTAATGAGCTCTTTATGTGTTTCCCCATCCCACGGGTAAGTGGCTATTCCAATAGAAATAGTATATGGAGGGTCGGTTTGCTCCATGACGTTTTGTCTGAATCTATCGGCGATTCTAAGCGCTTGTGATGCATTCTGATCAGGTAAAATAATGAAAAACTCATCTCCACCATAACGTCCAATGGCATCATTTTCTCTTAAGGTAGCATAAGCAATACCAACTAAATTTTTAAGACACTTATCACCAACAATATGTCCGAATGTATCGTTAAGTGTTTTGAACTTATCAATATCGAACATTAGAATTGAGAACTTTCTCATATCTCTTGAGTGAATATATGTATCCATTAAATCTAAAAGTGCTTTTTTTGATAATGCCCCTGTTAAGTCATCAAATTTTGATTTTTCTTTAATTTGATCTTTAACCCATTCCATTCTCTTTGTTCTTCTACGCACTTCACGTTCAACTGCATGTTTGAAATCATTCTGAATTTCAGCGTGTTCTTGACGTGTTTGTGAGTGTAAATACTTGTACTCAGTAAATATACTCCTAAGCGCAAGTGCATAACCCGTTGCATTAATGGCATAACCAAGAGGCAGGAGTGTGCCTATGTTTTTATAAACGATAACAAGGTTACCAATAAGTAAAAACGAGAATATGATCCAATCAAGGGTACGTTTTTGCTGCCTTAAAATAATGAGCAGAGCAACATGCACAACGATAAGAAGCGTTAGTATAACAGGAGAGTTTAATCCATCAATCAATTCTTTTCCAAATTGGAATACAATAACAATGAGCGCTGCTGCAAGTCCAAGTGATGCACTGATCATTTGGGTGTTGTTACTAAAACTGTGTCGCAAAACTGTTAAAACAAGTAGTAACAATGGCATAGCATATGATGCGATGAGGATGAGGTTCTCAGAGGTTAATGTGGAATTAAATATACGCACAAAACCTATCATGAGTAAAGGTACTATAAAGGTATATCCTAAACGTTTTGAAGCAGGAGACAAAGGATATAATACCAAGGCACCAGTAAATGATAATGAAGCAAATATAATCATTATTTGAATGATTACAGGTAAAAGATATAAGTCCAATTCTAACACCACCATAATATAATCTATTTTCTTTGAGAATTTCAAAGATGTCTTAAAATCTAATATACCCAAAACGATGCTAAGACTATCATATGAGATTTTCAAGAATTCTATATGTTAAATTATATATAAAAATGAACCCTACTTACAATAGTGAATAATCAAGTTTGACACTTAATTTGGAATAGAATATAATTTGTAGAGAAATAAATATTAATCGATGACGGGGAGAGTATCTGTTGTAAGCAGTTTAAAGCGAGTTGGTGGAGGTGTAAGACCAGCACTGCACAGTGGAGAAAAACACCCTTGAGATCTTGTCCGAAAAGTAAAACCGAGTAGGCGCAAGCGGGTTCGACCGTTATATCGTATGCTCTTGCAGCTATTAAGTGGTTTTTGCAATGAGGGTGGTACCGCGTAAGTTGTCTTTCGTCCCTTTTTTATAGTGGGAGGAAGGCTTTTTTTGTTTCAAAGGATCTCGTTCAATAAGAGTCCAAGGGTGATGAATGAAATGAATCCGATACGTCGGATTGAATATAATGAGGAGGTAATGGAATGAAACAAGTACATATTAGAGATTTATATGCTCAGCCAGAAGCTTATGCAAATCAAATGATTCAAGTAAATGGTTGGATTAGAACATCGCGTGCATCTAAGGCATTTGGTTTTATCGAAATGAATGACGGTACACATTTCAAAAATATGCAAATCGTTTTTGAGGCTGAAAAAATTGAGAATTTTGAAGAAGTGTCAAAGTTCACTATTGCAACTGCATTAACTGTTGAAGGTGAGTTTGTGTTGACTCCTGATTCTAAGCAACCATTCGAACTAAAGGCAACAAAGGTTGTTCTGGAAGCTGGAAGTGACAGTGATTATCCTCTTCAAAAGAAAAGACATACATTTGAGTACCTAAGAACAATCGCACACCTAAGACCTAGAAGTAATACTTTCTCGGCTGTGTTCCGTTTACGTTCAGTGGCTGCATTTGCTATCCATAAGTTCTTCCAAGAGAGAGGTTATGTATATGTACATACACCAATCATCACAGGTAGTGACTGTGAAGGTGCAGGAGAAATGTTCCGAGTAACAACACACGATTTAATGAACCCACCTGTAACAGACCAAGGTGTTTTAGATGATAAGAAAGATTTCTTCGGTAAAGAAACAAACCTTACTGTAAGTGGACAGCTAAATGTTGAAGCTTTTGCACTGGCATTTAGAGATGTTTATACATTTGGACCTACTTTCCGTGCTGAGAATTCAAATACAGGACGTCATGCTTCAGAGTTCTGGATGATAGAGCCAGAAATAACTTTTGCAGACCTTACAAAGAATATGGAAGTAGCTGAAGACATGCTTAAATTCATTATTGAGTATGTTATGCAAGAATGTCCTGCTGAACTGGAATTCTTCAACCAGCGTATTGACAAAGGTCTTCTTGAAAGACTAAACCATATTGTTAAGTCGGATTTTGCAAGATGCACATACACTGAAGCTGTTGATATTCTAGAGAAATCTGGCAAGAAGTTTGAGTATCAAGTGAAGTGGGGTATCGATCTACAGACAGAACATGAACGTTACCTAACAGAAGAAGTGTTTAAGAAGCCTGTATTCGTTACAGACTATCCTAAAGACATTAAAGCATTCTACATGCGTATGAACGATGATGGTAAAACAGTTGCGGCTATGGATCTTCTAGTTCCTGGTGTCGGCGAAATTATCGGCGGTTCTCAACGTGAGGAGCGTATGGATGTATTAACTTCTAGAATGGAAGAAATGGATCTGAATGAAGATGATTACTGGTGGTACCTAGAACTGCGTAAGTATGGTGGTGCTAAACACGCTGGATTCGGACTTGGGTTCGAACGTGCGATTATGTATCTCACAGGAATGCAAAATATCCGTGACGTAATACCTTACCCACGTACACCAAAGCAAGCTGATTTCTAAATAAAGCAAAAAATATAAAAAACCACGATTTCCAAAAGGATCGTGGTTTTATTTATGTTTGAATAAAGTCTGTTAACTTAAAATGTTTAAAGGATTACTCAGTTGGAAGGGTAACCTCTTCGGCTGGCTCGTTATTTTCGTTTGAAATTTGCTCGTCTTTAGTCTCAGCTTGAACTGGTTCAGTATTTTGCACAGTTTTTGGACGAGTTGGCGGGGCATCGTCTGTATTTGTATTACGCTGGATCAGTGATACATTTCCAATCACATCATATATTCGGTCCAAGAAAGTTTCTTTTTCAATTGGTTTTTTTAAGTATCCCTTAACCTTAAGTTTTTTTGCTTCTAAAATAAGGTCTTTATTAGCGTGTTCGGTAATTATTATTATAGGCAAGTTTGCATAACGTTCATTTGATCTTAAATTCTTGATAAGATCCATGCCGTTTTCAGCTTTTAAAGTAAGATCCATGAGTACCAAATCAACAAGTTTTCCATAGGACTCAATGGACTGCATCATTCCGAATTCACTACCAGCATTTAAAACTTTAACATCTGAATTTTTTAGGAGCATTTTCATATGCTCTACAACAGTTGGGGAATCTTCAACAATGAGTATTCGTTTTTGGTTCTCCATGAATCACACCTCTTAAAATTCTGATTTATAGGCCATCGAAGTAAGTATTTATCTCTGTTTCTATATGTGTAAATATCTCTCTTAGTTGTTTGGTTGATTTATCCAAATCAATTTGATTGCCATCAAGAAGAACTTTGTACATTTCAGTAACCGGAAGGGTTAACTCGTCAAGTCGCATATTGGCGTTTATACCCTTAACATTGTGAAGTAATCGCTTATAGGCTTCTGAATCGCTGTTTTCTGTCGCCTCACCTAACTGGAGTAACATGTCTTCCATTTCAGTAACGTAAATCCTGTACAGGGGTGCAATTTCCTCTTTTGTTGCATCCATTTCGTCAACAATAAATTTATCAAAATTTATCATAAGATCTCCTTCTTACTGCGATTAAGTGTGGGATTCCTCAATGTTAATGATACCTTCTACGTTTTCTAATGAATTTAGTATATCTATTGGTCTTGTACGTTTTGAGTACCTTAGTCGTATGGTGATTAAACTTTGCTTCTCTTCTTCGGTGCTATTGACGGACATTTTAATGATTGTAATTCCTTTGGTGTCAAATATATCACCAATATCACCAATAACACCCAACTTTCCCTTAACAAGAATTTTTAGTTTAATGGTTCTTCTTGAAAATGCGTACCGGTCTTCAGCATGCATTAATATTTTTAAAGTTGAGAATACAAGAACTGTTGCTGTGATGGCAACGGAGTAGTATCCATGCCCAACAACCAGACCAATACAGGCGACAGCCCATAAGCCAGCAGCTGTTGTAAGCCCTTTTACATTGGTACCTTCTTTTATGATAGTACCCGCTCCTAAAAAACCAATACCACTAATGACTGCAGCCCCGTATCGTGCAGGTGCAATACTAATATTGTTAAGGTGGTTTAGGTCTTCGATTATATTGGTGTTGATTGAACTTACAAGTGTTGCTCCAATCGCTACTAAAATATGCGTTCTAAGACCAGCAGGTCGCTTAAGACTCTCTCTTTCAAAGCCTATTAAACCTCCTAGTACTATGGAAAGTACTATTTTGATGATCCAGTCAATTTCAATGTGCCACATAGGAGCCTCCACTTCAGCATACTATATCTACCCACATGGACTAAAATTTCACTTCAATTATGTCATAAAAGGATTAATTAGATATAAATTTGCAGGTTCTAAGTTAGTTGTAAAAATAATTATTATTACTATTATACATACTAAAGCCAAAGAATGCATTTGTTTCATAAAAAATGTATGCTGACATCTGAAAAGGGTAAACAGTAACAAAGAGTAAAAGGAGGGTGTAATATGAAGAAAATTCTAATTACTGGCGCAATGGGTCAAATAGGAACCGCAATAACCAGCCACCTTAGAAAAAACTATGGAAATGACAATGTTATCGCCAGTGGCCTGCACTTAAGACCTGAGTCTGCGGTTTGCTCAAATGGAATCTTTGAAATTGTAGATGTAACAAACCCTGATCAGTTAGCAAAAGTGGCAGCAAAACATAATGTGGATACAGTTATTCACTTGGCTGCAATCTTATCTGCGATTGGTGAAAACAAACCCCAACTTCTCTGGAACATTAATATGAACGGTCTTTATAATGTTCTTGAACTTGCAAGGGACCTAAATCTAATGGTATTTACACCCAGCTCTATAGCTGCCTTTGGTGAGGACACCCCTCAAGACAATACCCCTCAGGATACAATTCAAAGACCCTCAACAATTTATGGGGTATCTAAAGTTGCTGGCGAGTTATTATGTGATTACTATTTTAAAAGATATGGTGTTGATACGAGAGGGGTACGCTATCCGGGTCTTATCTCAAACGAAGCATTGCCTGGAGGCGGAACGACAGATTATGCAGTGCATATTTTCTATGAGGCAATTAAGAAGGGGCACTTTACAAGCAACATTGCAGCAGGGACTTTTATGGATATGATGTATATGCCAGATGCTCTAAAAGCAATCGTTGAGTTGATTGAAGCTGATCCAGCTAAGTTAGTCCATAGGAATGCTTTTAACATAACAGCCATGAGCTTTGACCCGGAAATTTTAAAAAAAGCCATTCAGAAAGAAATTCCAGCATTCACTATGGATTATGATGTGGATCAGTTAAAGCAGAAGATTGCAAACTCATGGCCAAATTCACTTGATGATACTGCTGCGAGACAGGAGTGGGGATGGTCACCCGACTATGATTTAGACAAAATGGTTAAAGATATGATAGTGAAATTAAGATTAAAGTTGAAATAGTGTAAAAATTCGTGTGTATTAGTGACGATTTATTGACGAATTGAAGCTATAATATAAAATAGGATTATAGGGCGTCTGTCTATCTAGACAGGCGCTGAAATATGAGAAAATGGAGCGATGTCCAATGAATAAAGGTAATATTATCCTCAGAAATGCTTCTGAACTGATTACAGTAAGTGGTTTTGAAGCTAAAAAAGGTAAAGCAATGAATGACTTAGGCATCATTGAAAACGGCGCTGTTGTTGTTAAAGATGGTGTAATCACTCATGTTGGTATAACTGATGAAGTTTTAAGTACACTTGGTGATGCAGTTTCAGAATATGAAATCATTGACTGTTCTGGCAAAACTGTTATGCCTGGATTTGTTGATTCGCATACGCACTTTGTTTTCGGCGGTTATAGAGCTGATGAATTCTCATGGAGACTAAGCGGCGTGGATTACATGGATATTATGAAGCGTGGCGGCGGAATCATTAATTCTGTTCGAGGAACCAAAGAAGCATCTCTTGAAGAACTTATTGCACTTGGCAAAAAAAGACTGGATTCAATGGTAATGTTCGGTGTTACAACTGTTGAAGGTAAAAGTGGTTACGGTCTTGATAAAGAAACTGAGCTTAAGCAATTAGAAGCAATGCAAGAATTAAAGAAAATGCATTCGATAGATATTGTTACAACTTTCCTAGGTGCTCACGCTGTACCAAAGGACTTTAAAGGTCGTGAAGACGAGTTTATTGACATCATGATTAACGATGTTATGCCAGAAGTAGCTGAAAAGAACTTGGCTGAATTCTGTGATATCTTCTGTGAGCAAAACGTGTTTAACGTTGAACAATCAAGAAGACTACTAAATACAGCTAAGGAAATGGGCATGAAGCCTAAGATTCACGCAGACGAAATTGTACGCCTTGGTGGTGCAGAACTTGCTGCTGAAGTTGGAGCTGTATCTGCAGATCATTTACTACAGGCATCAGATGAAGGTATCAAACAAATGGCTGAAGCAGGTGTCGTTGCAACAATTCTACCTGGAACAGCATACAGCTTAAAGGAACCATTTGCACGTGCGCGTGACATGATCGATATGGGTGGTGCTGTTGCACTTGCAACAGACTTTAACCCTGGAAGTTGTTTCACAGAATCAATTCCACTGATCTTATCACTTGCAACACTTAAAATGGGCATGACTACCGAAGAAGCAATTACTGCTCTTACACTTAATGGTGCAGCTGCAGTTGATAGAGCAGATAAGATCGGTAGTATTGATATTGGTAAAGCGGGAGACATCGTAATCCATGAATTCCCATCATTCAGATTCCTTCCATACCATATTGGTGTTTCTACTGTCGAAAAAGTAGTTAAAAACGGTAACATGATCTATGACAAGGAATCAATTGTTATTAAATAATTCATAAAATTGGGAAGAGTATTAAAAAGTTTGTTAATGTTGAACATATGCATTTCTTTTAAGCTCTTGTACCCTATTGTGAGACTGACCATTAAAAAAATAATAGATCAGAAAGAGCCATGTGGCATTCTGGTCAACTAAATATCCTAAGGGGGACTTAAAAAATGTTAATCGATCAAAATGTAAAGCAATTTGTAGAAACAACTGCTTCAAAAGCTCCAGTACCAGGTGGCGGTAGTATCGCTGCACTAAGTGGTGCACTAGGTGCTGCACTAGCAGGAATGGTTGCAAACCTAACTGTTGGTAAAAAGAAGTACGTAGAAGTTGAAGCTGAAATGGCTAAGCTAGCTGAAGACGCTGCAGCGCTTCAAGACAAGCTTGTTGCACTTATCGACAAAGATTCTACTTCTTTCGATGGTGTAATGAAAGCAATGAAGCTTCCTAAAGAAACAGATGAAGAAAAAGCTGTAAGATCAGCAGCAATCCAAAAAGAAACAAAGTATGCTGCTAGTGTTCCACTAGAAACTGCTGAAACTGCATTTGAAATCATGGTACTTGCAGAAGCTGCTGTAGTAAAAGGTAACAAAAATGCTGTAACAGATGGCGCAATTGCTGCAATGATGAGCCGTACTGCTGTACTTGGTGCTATTCTAAACGTTAGAATTAACCTTGGTTCAATCAAAGACGAAGCATTTGTTGCTGAGCTAAGCAAGAAGTGTGACGAACTAGAAGCTAAAGTACAAACACGTGAAGATGAAGTGCTTGCTAAGGTTTCTCTATAATTTATATTTAATTCTAAAGGATTGTCCCCGGACAATCCTTTTTTTATTGCTCAAAAATAGCCAAACTAGGATTTAGAAATAATTTTGATATAATGACATAAAAACAAGACTGAGGTGTTTAGGTGGAAAGTATCTTAATGCGGATGAAAGAAGATGTTGTAAAACATGTTGAAATCATGTCCAAAATACTTAAAGTAGATGTTGAAGTTGTTGACGACCAAATGAACTTAATTGCCGGAAAATTTAACAGATACGTTCATCAAAATGAAGACGGAAGTACCTTTATTGGAAAAGTTTATCAAGCAGTTATTGAGACTGCTCAAAAACAGATAATACATAACCCAGGTAAACACCCCTTATGTAAGGGATGTGCCCAAGAGGATAGCTGTGAAGAAAAACTAGAAATGAGTACCCCTATTCTTGTTGACAACCAAGTTGTTGGGGTTATTGGATTTGTTTGTTATACAGATGAACAAGAAGCTTATATTCATACTACACTGGACATGTTTACTGATTTTCTTGATCAAATGGCTGGACTAATATCTCTGAAAGCGACCCAGCTTATTGAAAGTGAGCGTGTAATCACAAGAACTTCTATGCTTAATGATATTGTTGATAAAGTAGATGAAGGTGTTATTATCTTTGATAAACAAAGAAAGATTCAAAAAATGAATGCCGTTGCTTACAAAATGCTTAATATTAAAGATACGGATAGTGTTCTTGATAATATAAAGCTGATAAAGCAAAAGGAATCCCATTTGGGCAAGGCTGCCTATCTTATTCATTACAATGACAATGAATACATGGTGACAGGCACTTTGTTTGATTTCTTTAATGATATTTACAATGAAGTTTTCATTTTTAGAGACTTAGACTCGATAAAGGCCAATGTTATTGCAATGATGTCTTCCAATGAAAAAATTGGACTTGATAGAATTCTTGGTGCGTCAAATGCTGTTAAAAGTTTGAAGTCGCAAATACGTTCAGTAGCTTCTACACAATCTTCAGTCATGATCGTCGGTGAAAGTGGTACTGGTAAAGAACTGGTGGCACGCGCACTACATGAAGAAAGCGAGAGATCTGATAAACCCTTTGTGGCCATCAACTGTGGTGCGATTCCAGAAAATTTGCTTGAAAGTGAGTTGTTTGGTTATGTTAAAGGGGCATTTTCAGGTGCTGATCCAAGAGGGAAAATTGGTAAATTTGAACTGGCACACACAGGGACTATTTTTTTAGATGAAATTGGAGATATGCCTCTACATATTCAAGTTAAGTTGTTACGTGTCCTTGAGGAGCGTGAAATTGTACGACTGGGTGCCAATAAGCCATTTGGAATGGATGTTAGAGTTATCGCTGCAACGAACAAGAATCTGGAAAAGCTTATTGATGAAAGAGCCTTTAGAGAAGACCTATTTTATAGGCTTAATGTGATACCTTTGAGAACATCACCGCTTCGTCGAAGAGAAGGGGACATTAAACTCTTAACAGATCACTTTGTTCATCGTTACTGTGAGATCTTTAGCAAAAAAGTCGGGTGTATTGAAGACAACTTTTATTCGTGTCTAGAGGACTATAGCTGGCCTGGGAATATAAGAGAGCTGCAGAATGTTATAGAATATGTTATCAATATTATTGATCCAAATGGAAAGCTTTCAATAAAGCAACTTCCAGATAAAATCAAAACAAACCCAGCCCAGTCGAAGGATATTGAATTGAATTTAGAATGTGTTGAAAAGAATGTCATATGTAAGGCAATAGAAAAATATGGTTTCGATGGGCCTTCGAAACGAATCGTCGCAGATGAACTTGGAATTGGTATAGCAACTTTGTACCGAAAGTTGAAAAAGTATAAGATTGAATATGAATTAGAGGCATAATAGATTATCAAAATGAGAATCCTAGAGTTGTTTGAAATTCAAATTCTTGCTATGACTACTGCAAATTAAAGAAAGTAAAAACCATTATCAAAATGATAACGTTATCATTTTGATAATGGTTTTTATTCTTTTTTGAGAGAAATACTCGAAAAAAAACGCGTATTCACAAGTTGCTTTGAGGTACTTATGAGATCGTTAAATAAAAAAGCAGACGATAAGTAAGTGGTAGCAGTGTCTAAGTAACTTGTCATTCAGATTGAAGATAAAGTTGGCATACGAATTGCGTTATCTAATAGTAAGAGAGCGAAATTTATAGACAACTTTACTGGAGGAACTTATGAAAAAGACTATTGATCTAATTGATTTTAAGAAGAATGAAGACAAGCGTAATAATGCATTACGTAGAGCTAAGGAACAAAATCTTGTGATTCCTACATTTGCACAAATGAAAAACCCGGATCTCATTCCAAATGAAATTAAAGAACAGCTTAAGAATATAGGTCTGTGGGACATTGACCCTCTAAACCTGTTTAGAATCAATTGGAATAATGAACCCAAAGATGCTGGTGGTGGATACACAGGTGTAAACTACATAGAAATACCTGAAGCGATTTCAGGTGTGAAAGCAAAAATTATTGCAGTGAGTGGTAAATACTTCCCTACAGGTGCCCATAAGGTTGGTGCAGCATTTGGTTGTTTGGTGCCTAGACTTGTTACTGGTCAATTTGACCCAACATCTACAAAAGCAGTTTGGCCTTCAACTGGCAACTACTGCCGAGGGGGTGCATATGATTCAGCACTTCTTTCATGTGAGTCAATTGCAATCCTTCCAGAAGGCATGAGTAAAGAACGATTTGAATGGTTGGAAAAGGTTGCAGGAGAAACAATTAGAACAGTTGGTACAGAAAGTAATGTTAAAGAGATATTTGATAAATGTTGGGAACTAAGACAATCCGGTGAAGACCTGATGATATTTAACCAGTTTGAAGAGTTTGGCAACTATCTGTGGCATCATGAAGTTACTGGAGCAGCAATTGAAAGTGTTTTAAACGAAGTGGATGGAAATTACCACGGATACATTAGCTGTACAGGTTCGGGCGGAACCATTGCAGCTGGTGATTACCTTAAAAAAGTTTACCCAACCAGTAAAATTGCAGCAAGTGAAGCCTTGCAGTGCCCAACGATATTCAACAACGGTTTTGGAGACCACCGAATTGAAGGTATTGGCGACAAACACATTCCTTGGATCCATAATGTGAAAAATACAGACGTTGCAATTGCTATAGATGATGAAGCTTCAATGAGCTGGATAAGAATGTTCAACGAAGAAGAAGGTCTAAAAATGTTGAAGGAAAAGGGTGTAGAAAAAGTAACAATAGATAAGTTGAACTGGATTGGGATTTCTGGTGCAGCAAACATTATTGGCGCAGTTAAGTATGCCAAGTACTTTGAACTTACAGAAGAAGACGTCATAGTGACAGTTCTTACTGATTCAATGGACATGTATCAGAGTAGGTTGGATGAACTTAATGAAGAACGTGGTTTTATGACAGCTTATGATGCCCATGGAATATATGCAAGATACTTTATGGGTACGGATATCGAATACTTAAAAGAACTTAGTTATTACGACAGAAAAGCAATCCATAACTTAAAGTACTACACATGGGTTGAACAACAAGGTAAAACATATGATGAAATTATGATGCAGTGGTACGACGATTCATACTGGACTTCAATCCCAGAAAAGGCAAAAGAGCTGGATGCATTAATTATTGAGTTTAATGAAGATGTCAAAGCAATGGGCTAGAAATTTGACCATGACTTTAAGAAACTTTAAAGTCATGGTTATTTTTGTGATTTCCAATTGCTAAGTGGGAGTTTTATACAGTTGATTGATTGCTCAAATTTGTTATACTTAATACAGCCAAATGATATAGTTCTATTTACTATGTTGTTTGAAATTAAAGACGAGTGAAACTCGGATTTTATATGCTTTTGCAAATAAACTGGGTTTAAATAAAAAGGAGTGTATCAATTTGACTATGAAAATTGTTGCAGATAGCAGTTGTGAGGTAAATGAGGAGATTCAGAAGTCTACAAGTGTAGAGCTGGTTCCATTTAAACTTTATATTGATGAAGAAGAGTATGTTGATAACAAGGAATTGGATGTTATTAACTTTATTAGTAAAATGGTTAAATCGACTGGGCTGCCAAGAACCGCGTGCCCATCCCCCAATGATTTTATTGAGAAGTTTGAAAATGCAAAAGAAGTATTTGTTGTTACAATATCATCCATGTTAAGTGGTACATTTAACAGTGCTGAACTTGCAAAAAACTTGTATCTTGAAGACAATCCTGATGCTAAGGTGCACGTATTTGATTCAAAAACTGCATCTATTGGTCAAACGCTTACAGTTATGAAAATAGATGAGCTAATGAAGCAAGGAAAAGACTTTGAGACCATTATTGAGAGCGTTGAAGCCTATATAGGAGAACAGAAAACATTCTTTATTGCTGAGTCTCTTGAAAATCTAATGAAGAATGGGCGTATTAGTAAATTTAAAGGTAGACTTGCTACAGCCCTTAATATCAAACCAATAATGGCGGCAAATGATGAAGGTGAAATTGTGTTAAAAGAAAAGGCTAGAGGGTCTAATAGAGCTTTTAAACGCTTAGCAGACCTCGTTAGTGAGAACGCGTTAGATGCCAAAGACAAAGTACTGGCAATATCTCATTGTAACAATCTAGAAAGGGCACTTTCTCTTAAAGCTGATCTAGAAAAAATGTGTGATTTTAAAGATATTATTGTACTGCAGACGGCTGGTTTAGCAAGTTTATATGTGGATAATCAAGGTATTATTCTCACATTCTAGTCTTGATTTATCTGTAAAAAATTAAACCTTAGATGATCAATGAGGTTTAATTTTTTACAACTATATACAGCTAAAAATACCCTGAAGCCAACTCAATTGAGTTGGCTTTTTTTATTATGGCCCTATGCCTCTATTTTCAACATATTGGGATCAATGATTAAGAAGCTGGAATACGATTTCCTAAAATGCATTGAATTATTACAGAAATGATGATATTCTTCTCTATAAGCATTTTATTGCAACTTACTAGCATGAAATAGATAATCAAATGCAAAAATAGTACAATCGCCACTTGGAAATATATTATAGCAAAATTAAGGAGGTCAAAATGTCCATCCAACATTTTGAATGGGGCCGCATTGAATGGGTTATGGATTCGCAGAAATTGAAAACACCTTATCCAATGAGTATTGGATTTTTGACACTAGATGCAAAACAAAGACAGAGAAAACATATCCATTATGGCGAAGAACAGATCCTATATATAGTTCAAGGTGAAGGTCTTCAAATAATTGAAGATGAGCATATACATTGTAAAAAAGGTGACATGCTTTATATTGAAGCTGGCAGCGCACATGAAACACAAAATACTACAGATGTACCACTCATTGAACTCGTTATCTCTGTACCTTCGGGTAAGGTTAAGTCATCCTCTTTTTTACAGAAAATTGAATCTTTGTTGGAATCATTCGGTGGAACATCCATTTCAAATATTGATGAAAGTGTTTGTGAAAAATACAAAACCTCATTATCACAGTTAAGGTTTCCCCTAAACGTATTTGATTCAAGTGACAAGCCTGTCATACTAAGTGGCCCTTATCCTGCGATTTGTAGAGAGAAATGTTTGATTCATAAAGACATCCGCAATTGTTACCTGTATTCAGATGAACATAGGTTTACAATGGCACAGCGTGATCCTTTTGCAGCTGTTGTATGTAAATATGGCTTAACAGTTTTTGTTTATCCTCTTGAACTGAATGGAAAAATGGTTGCCTTACTGCAGGGAGGACATATACGTACGATAGAAAGTGTTGGAGATCCAATGCTGGAGAATATGGACCGCGTGCATAGTGGACGCATTCAAGCTATGTTAGAACAGATTCAAATTATTGGTCAGAACTTACTCAACGACACTATTACAAAAGCACTTTTTTCTGAGCTTGATGCAAGTCATACCTCGCTTCAGCAATCCATTGATTCACAGAATCATTTAGAGGCCATGATTAGAGAGTCAGAAGATAAGTTATACAGTGTTCAGTTAAATAATCATTTTCTGTTCAATACACTAAATAGTTTGGCGTCTATGGCAATTAAAGAAGATGCATTCCAAACCTATCAAGGCATTATTGATTTAGCAAATATATTCAGATATAACCTGAGATCTGTTGAAAAAAATGTTCAGGTAAAAGAAGATTTAGAGTTCCTGGAAAATTATCTAAAGCTGCAAAAGCTTAGATTCGGGGATCAAGTAGAGTATTCGGTTGAAATAGGTAGTGATCTTGAGCAATGCTTCATACCATTTAACACAATGCAGCCTCTCGTAGAAAACTGTTTCAAACATGGTTTTAAAGACAGAGAGAATGTCCTTCAAATAGCAATTAAAATTAAGAGAGAAGGATCTGATCTTATTCTGAGGGTTACGGATGATGGTTCAGGTATAGAAGGTGAATATACTCAAGACACGTTAATGAACTTATATCCAAATGCAAGGGCTAAGAATAATGGGCTGTTTATGATTTGTAAACGACTTCAAGCACATTACGCGGATCAGTTTTCATTCTTTATCGGTCCCATTGACTTATATGACAATGGCAAAGGAACCTATGTTGAATTGAAAATGCCACTCATTATGGGATAGGAGGCAAAGATGAAAAGAGCAATCATAATTGACGATGAACAAATGTGTATAGATTTGGTTCAAGGTCTTATTAAACGTTATAACATGCCTATCGATATAGTCGGTACAGGCATGAATGGACAGTCTGCTGTAGATCTAGCAATCGAACATAGACCTGACTTAATCTATTTGGATATTGAATTGCCTGATTTTACAGGTATCGAAGTCATGAGCGCGCTTAAAGGCAAGTTGGACTACGATCCAGACATAGTTGTTATAACAGCCTACGGAAGTTTTGAATATGCCCAGTCTGTGTTTAGATTGGGAGCAAAAGACATTCTTCTCAAACCAGTTGACTATAAAAAGTTCTTTGAAACCATGGAACGTGTACTTGGGTTTAAATACACTGATAACAATACCTTTAATGATATTCTTGAGTATATTCATTCTCACTATACTGAAGATGTGGATTTAGATTTTCTATGTGACAAGTTCCACTTAAGCAAAAGCCACGTGTCGAGACTCTTTAATCAACATCTATCAACCACTTTTGTGAACTACAGAAACAATTTAAGAGTTGAAGATGCCAAGGAACTGCTTAAGAATGGTGGACTCACTATACAACAGATTTCAGAGCAAGTTGGTTTTGACAGTATGCATTACTTCTATAGAGTCTTTAGGAAAATGACTGGTAAAACACCAAAATCTTTTCAAGTTAAATAAGTATGCATAATTTTTCATAAGTCAGAGGATCGTTTTTAGTTTTTACTAGAGATGAATCTCTGGCTTATTTTTATCAAAATTAACCTATAATTGCACATGTGCAAATATAGGATAAAAGATAAGCAATCGTGTGAATTGAGGAGAAAACGTTTTTTTGAGATGATTACATAGTAATTAAAAGCAAAACCCCATTACATCCTTAATCTACGACCGGCAAGTCCGGAGAGGGTCTTTGATTAATAACTTTCACCTTCTGTTGAATATAGAGTGTAGAATTTTTATTCATAATCCTACATTATATATTCAGCAGAACGAGATAATGATTATGTTAAGGTCTTCGATGAAGAATGTTTCTCTCATTCTTCTCTTTTTTTGCTTACTTAGGGTATAAAAAGGGGAATATATAAAGCGGTGAATGTTTATATTTTGTTAACATTCGTTTTGCCTATTGTCCTTCTTAAATACCAGATGATATATTTTAAGACAGGAAATAACACATATTGTACATATGATACAGGAGGGAAATTCCATGCACAAGAGACTTTTCATTCCAGGCCCAGTTGACGTACTGGATGACGTTCTACAAAAAATGGCTACACCACAAATTGGCCATAGAACAAAGGACGCTTCAGTTCTTCAAAGAAGCCTTTCAGAAAAAATGCAGAAAATGTGGTACACAAAAGAAGAAATCATTACATCTACTTCTTCAGGCTCAGGCCTTATGGAAGGTGCAGTACGTTCTTGTACTAAAAAAAGAGCAGCTGTATTTTCAGTAGGCGCATTTGGCGACAGATGGTACAAAATGGCAGTTGCCAACGGTGTTCCAGCTGACAAGTTCTCTTCAGAACTAGGTCAACCTACTACTCCAGAAATGGTAGAAGAAGCACTTTCAACAGGTAAGTACGATGTTGTAACTATTACACACAACGAAACTTCAACTGGTATTATGAACCCAATTGCAGCAATTGCAGACGTGGTTAAAAAATACCCAGAAGTAATCTTCTGTGTAGATATGGTAAGTTCTGCAGGTGGCGCTAAAGTAGAAGTTGATAAGCTTGGCATTGACATCTGTATTACTTCAACTCAAAAATGTCTTGGTTTACCAGCTGGTCTAGCTCTTTGTACTTTCTCACAGAAAGCTCTAGAACGTGCCAAGACAGTTGAAAACAGAGGTCTATACTTTGACCTTGTAAGCCTTTACGAAACAATCCAAAAGAAAGACTACCAGTACCCTTCAACGCCTTCACTTTCTCACATGTATGCTCTGGATTATCAGCTTACTAAGATTGTTGAAGAAGAAGGCCTGGACGCTCGTTTCGATCGTCACGCTGAAATGGCACAGTACGTACGCGATTGGGCAGACAAGCACTTTGAAATGTTTGCACCAGCTGAGTATGCTTCAAACACTTTAACAACTGTTAAAAACACTAAAGGCATCAGCGTTAAAGACCTTAACACTGAACTTGGCAAACGTGGCTACATGATTTCTAACGGTTACGGTGACCTTAAAGAAAAGACTTTCCGTATTGCTCATATGGCAGATACATCTATGGAAGATCTTAAAGGTCTACTGGGTCATATCGAAGAAATCCTCGGACTATAAAATAACACAATCATAAGAAACTGTGCAGGAGTTGGGATTGTCCCGACTTCTGCATTAGGTGTATCATGGGAGGAAAAGAATCATGTTAAGAATTCTTGCAAACGACGGCATGGATAAAGTTGCTGTTGATTACCTAAAAGGTTTAGGACACGAAGTTGTAACAGACCACCAAGCAGGCGCAGATCTTGATAAAGCTGTAACTGAGTTTGACGTACTGGTTGTTAGATCAGCTACGAAAGTTAGAGAAGCTCTTATAGATATTGCTGCAGAAGCTGGAAAAATGAAACTTGTTGTACGCGCTGGCGTTGGTATCGATAACATCGACCACGTATATGCGGAAGAAAAGGGTATTGCAGTACGCAACACACCAAAGGCTTCTAGTGCATCAGTTGCAGAACTTACAATTGCACACATGTTTGCGATTTCTCGTTTCATCCACATTTCAAATGTAACAATGCGTAATGGCGAGTGGAATAAAAAAGCTTACAAAGGTGTTGAACTTATGGGTAAAACACTTGGTGTAATTGGTTTTGGTAGAATCGGACAAGAAGTAGGCGAGCGTGCTCGTGCACTTGGTATGGATGTTCTATATGCAGATCATCACGTACATCTAGATCACCCTCAATACAAAAAAGTAGAGATGGATGAGCTTCTAGAAAAATCTGATTTTGTAACACTTCACATTCCATTCCTAGGTGCTCCTACTATTGGTGCTGCAGAATTCGCTAAAATGAAAGATGGCGTTCGTCTTATCAATGTTGCTCGTGGCGGCGTTGTAGATGAAGATGCTCTTCTTGTAGCTCTTGAAAACGGAAAAGTTGCAGCAGCTGCACTTGACGTATTTGAAGAAGAACCTACAAAGCGTGAAGACGTTGTGAACCATCCTGCTATTTCAGTAACACCTCATATTGGTGCATCTACTGCAGAAGCACAACTAAGAATTGGTATTGAAACATACGAAACAATTCTTGATTTCTTTAAATAAGATTAAAATCTGATATAATATGACAGACTGAGATAGTCATTTCAGTCTGTTTAAATCGTATATTATGTTTACATAATTTAAGTTAACACTTTCAAGGGAGGCCTAGAAATGGCAATAGTTAGACCTTTTAAAGCAGTAAGACCTAAAGAAGAACTAGTTGAAAAGGTAGCTTCGCTACCATACGACGTAATGAATAGAGAAGAAGCAGCACAAATGGCTGAAGGAAATCCAAATTCTTTCCTACATGTTGTTCGTTCTGAAATGGACGTGCCTGCTGAAATGAGCCCTTACGACGAAACAGTTTACAAGACTGCTCGTAAGAATCTAGACCAAATGCAAGCAGATGGTATCCTAGTACAAGATGAAACACCTAAGTACTACATCTACCGCCAGCTAATGAATGGCCGTGTTCAAACAGGTCTTGTTGGTTGTACTTCAATTGATGAGTACATGAATGAAACAATCAAGAAGCACGAGTTTACACGTCCTCAAAAAGAGCAAGATAGAATCAATAACTTTGATCACTGTGACGCAAACACTGCGCCTATCTTCCTTACTTACAGAAACAACAAAGAGATCACTCAAATCACTAACGACTGGATCAAATTCCACATGCCGATTTACAACTTCGTTTCAGAAGATGATATCACGCATATCGTTTGGGTAATTGAAGATCAAAGTGTTGTAGAACGTATCCAAGAGCTATTCAATACAATTGACTACCTATACATTGCAGATGGTCACCACAGATCAGCATCTTCTGTAAAAGTGGGTATGAAGCGTAGAGAAGAATTCCCTAACTACACTGGCGACGAAGAGTTTAACTTCTTCATGTCAGTAATTTTCCCTGACGAAGATCTATTCATCATGGATTACAACAGAGTTGTTATGGATCTTAATGGAAACACATCAGAAGAGTTTATGGCTAAAGTTTCTGAGAAATTTGACGTTGTTGAAGCTGAAGGCACTGAGCCTTACAGACCAATGGCTAAACAAACATTTGGTATGTTCCTAGATAACAAGTGGTTTGTACTTTCTGCTAAGCAAGGTACTTGGAATGAAGCAGATCCAGTTGAAAGACTTGATGCTTCAATTCTTCAGTTAAACCTACTTGATCCAATCCTTGGCATCGAAAACCCAAGAACGAACAACAGAATTGATTTTGTTGGTGGTATTCGTGGTCTTAAGGCACTTGAAGAAAGATGCGCAAACGATATGGTTGTAGCTTTCTCTATGTACCCAACGACTATGGAAGACCTAATTGGTGTTGCAGACGCAGGCGAAGTTATGCCTCCTAAGTCTACTTGGTTCGAGCCTAAGCTTAGATCAGGTCTATTTGTTCACAAGTTAGAGAGCAAGTAAATCACACGAAATTAAAATCTTGAATAGATACATTTATTAGACTGTAAAAGCCACTTGAAGGGGAGATCCTTTAAGTGGCTTTGTTTTTTGTATTAATGTTAACGGTTAGTCAGTCAATGTTATATAATGGTAGCCATAGAAGGAATAGAAAGAAGTTATAAAGGTTAGAACGAGGTGGAGTATGATTGGAATTTATCTTCAAGGTGGGGGAGCAAAAGGTGCATATCAAGCGGGTGCAATTTATGCACTTCATGAAATGCATGTACAGTTTGATGTAGCGGCTGGAACTTCTATTGGGGCCATTAATGGCTATTACATATATACGGGACAATATGAGGCTCTAAAGCAAATGTGGATAGACGTAGATGCCTCTGAGTTGAGTTATATAAAAGAATCCGACAATATTATTGAGAATGCATTTCTAATGGATAAACTTAAGCAAGTTAAATGCTGTTCTTTAGAACTTAAGTCCTTTTATGTTAATTATGTGGAAGTTAAAGACTGCAAACTTGTTCAAGTTTATGACAATTTAATGGACCTAAATATTGATGAAGCTTTAGAAAGAATTCGCTACTCTTCCTTGTTACCAAAACCTAAGGGTGTAAAGTTAGATAGAGAATCTCTTGAAGCTTTTGATAGTAAATATTTATTTGAAAAATTCAAAGAGGAATTGGTTAAAGGCGAGTATAATGACATGTCTTTAGATGGTGGTATTTTGAACAATCACTTTCTTGAGCCATTTGAAGAGGAACACGTTAACCAACTAATTCTAATACCATTCCAGCCTAATTATGTGGTTCCAGATTATATTAGTAAGAAGTATAGTGCTGAGCAAATTGTTGTCATTGATCCAGTTGAAGCTTTTTTACCAATGGATACATTAAGGTTCGAGCCAGAGTTCTGCAAACATCAATTTTTTGAAGGCTATAGACGGGCAAAAGAGGTATGGATGCAAGTTAAGAACAAGTAGAATATAAAAGAAAAAAGAACCCATTTAGTTGAACCGCCCCCCAAAAGTGAGCTTTTTAAAGTCTAACTTCTAGGGGGCGGTTTTTAAATGAGTTCTTTAGTATTAATCTTCAATCGAAAGTAAATTTTGCTTGTATGAAATATATAGATGCATAAGAATGTTCATTTCAGCAGCCATTTCTAATTGTTGAGTGGATACTTGCTCAAAGTGTCCATCTTCAATACCTTCGCGGATACGTGTGAAAAGACATTTTTCAGCCATGCTGTCCTTCATTAGGTGGAAGCGAATGGCATTGATCTTTTCCCAGTTTACCACGTCTAGGTCGGTAATATCTTCGATGCCGTGCAGCTTTCTGAAACGACGAACTAGATTAGCATTTGAAGGTACAATTCTGTTCTTAAGCTCAGTTGTCCACTGCATTGTAAGTGTTTCTTTGTAAGATGAAAGAATCATGTCTGTAAAGACGCCACCAGTCGTAAGAACATTCACCTTGTCTGGGCAGTCTTCAAAGTACTGAAGGTTTTCCCAAACAGTAGCAGGTGGTTTAGCAAAGAACTTATCACGTTCATCTGAAGTGAAATCTTCGAACACATCTTCCTCACTTCTGTATGCACGGTCCTTTTCTAGATAGAATTTCTCAACACCATATGGTTTGGAAAACTCTTTTTCAAGTTCAGTTGCAGAAAGACCTGATGCAAGAGAAGCTTTAATACCGTCGAGCATTGTAATGTAACATGCTGAAGTAGCAAGGTATGAGTTTGTATTAGGGTTTGGTGCACGAAGCTCAAAACGTGTTGCAAGAGGTGAGTCCATGTCACGTACAAGACCTACAAGTACTGTACGGTTACGAGATGGAACTTCAACGCTATGTCCTACAGATGCTACAGTACAAACAGGTGCTTCAAAACCAGGCTTGAGACGGTTGAACGCATCATTGGTAGACGTTACAAATGGGTTTACCACCTCATAGTTTTTAAGGATACCCATGAGTGCACCCCAACCAGCAACACTCATGTAGTCAGCCTTCATGTCTGGAGATGCGAATAGGTTGATTCTCTTACCGTTTTTAAGTTTCAGTGCTACGCCAAAGTGGTGGTGCTCGCCACTACCAGCTACACCTTCTATTGGCTTAGCTTGGAATTTAAGTACAAGACCATTACGTTCGTACGTATCTTTGATTATATTTTTAGCGAAAAGCTCGTTATCCATAGACTGTAGTGCAGTGTCGTATTCCCAGTCAATTTCAATTTGCTCCATAATGCCAGCCCATTTGTTGGTGCCTTTAAGCTTTGAAGGTACACCACCAACCTCTTTATGGCCCATTTCAGGCTTGAGTCCAAGGTTTGTTAGTGCTTCAAGAGACTGCTCAAGTGCTGTCCTAACAGGACCTACAGTACGCTTCCAATATTGTTCTTTAAGTGTTTGAGATGTAGAGAGCTTTTCAATATCTGAACGATGATCAGGTGTTTTAACCCAGAACTCTAATTCTGTTGCAGCTGTAAGTACAACTTCATCAATGTCGTCTGCTGAATCAAAACCAAGCACCTTACATTGTTCAGGGTGTTTTGTCATGACGCTCATGATTTCATCACTGAAATGAGACATTGCCTTTTTCAGAATAGCACGTGATCCAACCAGTTTAAAGTCATGTTCTAAGAAAGATGGGATCATTAATGTGCCAACAGGTTTGCCTGTTTCATCATCAAAATGATTTGGGTTGTAGTCAACAAACCATTTTACTTCAAGGTCTGGAATAATATCTACTTTTGCATTATTGATATCTGCAATTTTAGGTAGGTTAACTGAAGAACCATCTGTTTGAACACCTTTTTTTAGGAATCCTTCAATATCATTTTTCATCATTTCAATTGGAATTCTTTCGTCTGTATGGTTGTTACCAAGATCGACAGCGATGAGAGATACGAATTTTATTTCTGGATGATTATCAAGGATATCCTTCAGGATGTCAGCTTTAAAACTTTTTGGTTCTAAATAATATAACATGTGTTAGCCTCCTAAGATTCTCTAAGATTATAAGAAATAGGTTGTATACAGTATACAACTGATTTTGGACACAAAAAATCGCCTTTCACCGCGCACGCCATTGTGCTTGCCAAAAGACTAATTATGAATAATTATAACAGGTTTTACGATTTTGTAAATAGACTGATAATAAGTTGCAATCGTTTTCATAAAAAAATAATCCGGCTAAACCGAATTATTTTTCTCAACACTCTTATTTGGTTCGAAAAATTTGGGTCTAGGAAGTATACTGGTCTTAAACAATGAAAGAATGATAATGATGGTTACAGGGCCTAATATAATACCCGAGAATCCTATTGTTCTTAATCCTATGTACATTGACAGTAGGGTTACCAGTGGGTATATCCCAATCTGTGTACTAAGGATTTTTGGTTCAAGTGCTTGCCGTGCCAGAGTTACCACAAGGTAAAGTATGAAAAGTGACAGGGCAACACCATATTCGCCTATAATGAGTTTCGAAAGAATCCAAGGGATGTATATTGTTGCAGGTCCAAGTATAGGGAGTGCATCGATGAGAGCAATTCCGAGTGCAATGGGAATGGGATAGCTGACCCCTATAATGAATAAACCAATAGAAGATTCAACAAAGGTAAGGCTCATAAGTATCAATTGAGCTCTTAAATATCCCCAAAGCACGCCAAATACATCATTTCGAATGATGATTATGTTTTTATGTTTTGTCCACTGCCCGTGTAATATTGGTTCGAGCCACTTGTCTATTCGGTCTTTATCTTTGGTCATAAAAAAGGCTGAAACAAACATAATTACGATAAAGAATAGTATGTTTGGAACAGATGTAACAGCCGTTAAAAGTGTGGAGCCAACAACTGTAGAAATCTCACCTAGTTTTGACATAATAGATTCCATACCCGTTGAAAGGTAGGAGGATATTGAAACAGGAAGACCTGTTTCTGTGGCATCGAGCTTGTCTGTAACGGTCTGCATATATGCCACCATTTCAGAGGTCCAGCGCGGGAATTGACTAGATAGCTGCATGAACTGCTGGGCCAACCAACCACCCAAAGAAACCATGCTAAATCCAATGCCGAATATGACTGCAAAGATCAAAAGGATCGTTGTCAGTCCACGCGGGATCTTTAGTTTTGAATGTAAAATTCCAACAGCAGGGTTAATCAATTTTGAAATGAGTAGCCCGATAATGAAAGGGAGCATTAAAATAATTAGTTTCCCAATTAAGAAGTAACCACCAATAATGATTAGGAGAAGTAATAGTATGATGGAGATTTTTGAAATAACAATATTATTCATAAATTGACCTCGGCTAACTTAACCTTTTCTTAGAAGTTCTATTTAAAGTCTTGCTACCTCTATTATAATCCAGTAAGTGTAATTTATAGCTTAAGAAATTGTGAAGATTATGTGTGATATATACCCTAATTAATGATGTGTCCACCTCATGTTCAGTGAAATATAGAACTTATGGACATCAAGTGTGCTATACTCTTATTTGGTCTTGCACGAGACATTTAAATAAGGTATAATTTTTATAGGTTTAGTATCAGGTACTAACACCAGATTGTCAGGAGGATTATTATGAGCGGTATGCTGAAAGATAAAAATATAGTAATAATGGGTGTTGCAAATAAGTGGAGCATTGCGTGGGGCATAGCTGAAATGTGCGCGGCACAAGGCGCTAATCTAATATTTACTTACTATGGAGATCGTAGTCTCAAAGGAATCGAAAAATTGGTTGCTGATTCTAATATGTCTGAATGTATGACGGTTTCTTGTGACGTTACAAGTGATGAGGATATTGAAAAAACATTTAAGGAAATCGGAAACAGCGTTAAAGAAATTCACGGTGTAGCACATTGTATTGCACATGCAAACAAAGATGAGCTACGCGGTCTATATATGGATACTTCTCGTGAAGGCTTCAAAATGGCGCACGACATTAGTGCATACTCACTGGTCGCTGTAACTAAACATGCTACTGAGTATATGACTGAAGGTGGCAGCATAATCACATTATCATACCTTGGTGGTGAACGTGTTGTAATCAATTACAATGTTATGGGTGTTGCTAAAGCAGCTCTAGAATCAAGTGTTAAGTATCTTGCACACGATCTTGGCCCAAGAGGGATTCGTGTTAATGGCATCTCTGCAGGTCCAATCAAAACATTAGCAGCTAAGGGTGTTGGTGAGTTTAACGAGATCGGACGTCACTTTGTAGAAAAAGCACCTATGAAACGTCTTGTAACTCAAAAAGAAGTAGGAAATGCCGCTGTATTCTTTTTAAGTGAAATGGGATCAGCAGTAACTGGTGAAATTATGCATGTTGATTGTGGATTTAATATTCTTGGATACTAATCCTAAACACGACTGGTACTTTTGATTTTATAATACTAAATAATTATAGTACAAATTACAAAATTTAATCGCACTCATATATTTTATAAAAATACGACTCTTTATTCATAAAGGGTCGTTTGTTTTTCTGTTAAATGCTTAACAAAATTTAATTAAGCAAATTCAAGATTTACAATTAGTATGTGGGGTAAGTAGTCTATGGGTTTTCATGGAAATGAGGATCTGTTATAATAGATATATAAACGGACCTCGGGGGTTTGAGCATGCGAAGAAAAGTTAAAGACTTAAAAAATGCAGTCAGAATAATGGAAGAATCAATGGTATCACTGGATGTTGATGGATTCCAGGCACAAATGCGAAATGTAAGAGAACTTCTGTCTAATATTGAACAGGATTTTGGTAAAGCACTTATTGTTGCCGACTCTGTGGTGATATCAAATAAAGACGAAGTTAAAACCATGTCTAGACCGTATAATGTTATAAATACATTATCCTTTTTATATAAGCCGACAAAAAGAATTGATATTTTTGAAGGCAGTTATCTAGAGTTTTTTGCTGAGGAAAGAACCGAGCAACTCATGAAAGCGATGGCAATTAATCAGCATAATGAATTTTGGAAACAGCACATCACAATTCATGGCAACATATTTGGATCGGTTCCCAAAGAATTGATTAAAACAGCCAGTGTTGATCAATTAAAGAAATATGGATGGTTAGATGTAAATGTTAATATATTAGACTTTGGACATGAAATAGAAGACGAACGTGAACTGGTGCGTTACTGCAATATTTCATTCCCAAATTATATTCTCATTAAAGAAGAAACAACCCATTCATATCTAGTTTTAGAATATCTAATATAGAATAACAGAGCATAAGTGTAAACTTATGCTCTATTTTTGTAGGGTAACTTATGGTTATAGATCATGGGTAGTCCATTAGTTTCAGGGTAAAAATAAGTAAAGATAAAGTAAAAGATTAACTAGGAGACCAGAATGAATTATAAAACACATGTCCTCGAGTATGAAACCGTACAATCGGATGCAGGGATGAAGCTCATGGATGTACTGCATCAGAGTATGGAATTATCAGGACGTATGATTAGAAGATCAAAAAAAGAAAAAGCAATTAAACTGAATTCACAACGTGTGTCGCTTAATTCTAGGATTCGTAAAGGTGACATTATTACTATAGAAATGGCAATGGAAAAGAATATATTCGACCCTGAAGATATTCCTGTTCAAGTGGTCTATGAGGATGCAGACCTGCTGATTGTAAATAAGCAACCCTTTATGGTGGTTCATCCAACCAAAGGACACCCTTATGGTACGCTTGCAAACGGCATTGCTAAGTATTTTTTAGATGAAGGTCTTGATATCAAGATAAGATTTATTAATCGCCTGGATAGGGATACGTCTGGACTTATGATGATTGCCAAAAACCCGTTTGCTCAAACTGTAATTTCAGAACAAATGATAGCAAATGAGGTAACAAAGGAGTACCTAGCCGTTGTCCATGGTAGGGTAGAAAACGATAAAGGCACCATCAATGCGCCCATCGGTCTTGAGAATGAGCTAGATATTGAAAGAAAAGTTCTTCAAGATGGAAAAGCCTGTGTAACCCATTACGAAATTGTTGAAAGATATGAAAATGCAACTTTAGTAAAAATTCAACTTGAAACAGGCAGAACACATCAAATAAGGGTGCACTTTAGGCATCTAGGACACGCCTTGTTTGGAGACGTTTTGTATGGAGGAAACCATGAACTGATCAACCGCCAGGCGCTTCATTGTACAAGAATGGTATTCAAACTGGCTCGACCATCTGAGCAAATTGAACTTCATGCTGAGCTTCCAGATGATATGAAGCTACTTATTGAAAAATTAGAGAAAAGTTAAATAGTAAAAGAATTAAGTAGTAAAAGAAATAAATAGCAAAAGATGTAAATGTAGATCAAGCCAAGAATTCTAATGCACTTTTCTTCATATAGATAATCGGGGTGACAATATGAAATCAGAATTTATTAAAGTGGATAAGTTGACTAAAAACTACAAGATGGGTGAAGTGACTGTTCAGGCCATTAAAGACATTAGTTTTACGATCAAAGAAGGAGAGTTCGTTGTTATACTGGGACCCTCTGGATCGGGCAAAAGTACATTATTAAACGTTATTGGAGGAATGGATGTACCGAGCACAGGCCAAGTTGTCTTTGATGATACCGACATTACGAATTTTAACGATAAGCAACTTACTTCATATAGACGAAATGAAGTTGGGTTTGTGTTTCAGTTTTATAACTTAATGGCCAATTTAACAGCGCGTGAAAATGTAGAGCTCGCAACTGAAATATGTTCAAAGCCTCTAGATATTAATGAAATTATGGATGCCGTTGAACTTAGAGATAGAGAAGATCATTTCCCTGCTCAGATGTCTGGTGGTGAACAACAACGTGTTGCAATAGCAAGAGCCGTTGCAAAGAATCCTAAGATTCTACTTTGTGATGAACCTACAGGCGCACTCGACTTTAAAACCGGACTAACCATATTAAAGCTCTTAAGCAAAATAAACAAGGAAATGAAAAAAACAGTGATGGTTATAACCCATAATGCAGCCATAGGACAGATGGCTGATCGTGTTATTAGACTGCGATCTGGAAAAATTACCGAAGATCACTACAATGAATCACCAATTAGCCCTGAAAGGATTGAGTGGTAATGCGAAAAATGAACAAAAGACTGGTGCGGATGATTTCGCAGCATGTAGGTCAGTTCATTGCAATATCCCTAGTCATTTCAATCGGATTATTAACCTATGTTTCTTTTACGATGGCTATGGTGAACCTAGACAATTCGTTGAACTATTACTACGATGTCTCTAATTTTGCTGACATATATGTTGAAACACTCAAAGTGCCAGAAAAAGGTGTAAACGATGTTCTTGGCCTAAGTGGTGTACTCCATGCTCAGGGCCGGATTCAGTACGACGTACCACTAAAAGTAAAAAATGAAGACGAGAAAGTAACGGTAAGAATTGAATCCCTACCTAAAGGTGATTATAAGATTAATGATCTTCATTTTTACGAGGGTAATACTCTAAAGGAAGCCAATAAAGAAGTTTATGTGTTTGAACAATTTGCAAAGGCACGTAAAATGACGATTGGTGGTAAGATCAGACCACAAATACTCGGTGAGGAATATGAAATGGATATTTCGGCATTTGTATCCAGCCCAGAGTATGTTTATCTGATGGAAAACGAACAATCTATGTTGCCTGCTCCAGGCAAATTTGGTGTAGTTTTTGTTTCAGAAGAGTTTGCAATGAATAGTTTTGGTATGAACGGTTATTACAATCAAATACTAATCAAAGCAGAGCCTGGTGTGAACGTTGACATATTACAGGACCGGGTTGAAAACATTCTTGATAAATATGGAATTAAGCGGATTTATCAGAAGAAAGATCAACTCAGCCATCGTCTCGTTTCTGAGGAAATTGAAGGCGGACGAAAAATGTCTCAAACTGTGCCGTTTGTATTTTTATCTGTTGCAGCAAGTATTATGGTGATTATGATCAGTAGAACAGTCAAAAACGACAGAACCTCTATTGGGGTATTCAAATCAATGGGGTATACGAATCGAGAGATTGTACTGCATTATACCAAATACTGTGTTTTGATTGGATTTGTTGGTGCGGCAATTGGTGTGACACTAGGCGCACTCCTTGCAGCGGGATTAACGCAAATGTATACAGGCTTTTTCTTTATACCATATTTGAAAATTAGACTATACCCTGAATACCTGATGGGCGCAATACTGCTATCAGGCATATTCTCAGTTATTTCAGGTCTTATTGGGGCTAGAAGTGTACTCGGAATACACCCAGCAGAATCTATGCGACCAGAACCGCCTAAAAAAGGGCATAGGACGACAATTGAAAAAACAAGAGCATGGAAGTACTTTAGCTTTACTGAAAAAATTGTGATCAGAAACTTACTGCGTTCGAAAAAAAGGTTTTTATTTATCACATTAGGTATCGCATTAACCTATGCAATTATGATGGTACCTATGTTTCAGAGTAACGCCTTTGACCAAATATTTAGCGATCATTACTCAAAGTTTCTTCGTATGGATTACAATATTAATTTTTCGGAACCTGTTAAAGATTCAGCTATGAATGACATTAAACATCTGATCGACTACCAAGATATAGACCCTAAACTTGAGTATCCATTTGAAATTGAACACTTGTGGAGAAAAAAAGTAGTAACAATCATCGGTATGCCTTCAGACACCAAGATGTATCGTTTCCGTGATCTTGAAGGAAATACAATAACACTTCCTGAAAAGGGGCTTTTTATCACGGAAGGCCTGGCTAAGTTACTGGATGTAGGGGCAGGTGACTCAGTTCAAATAAATACTTTCATACCTGGACGAGACGATGTGAAGGTTGAAATTAAGGCCATCATAGATCAGAGTTTAGGCATGAACATTTATATGGATTTACCTTATATGCAAAAAATGTTCTTAGAAGAACGCCTTATAAATGGTGCCATGGTTACGAGTTATAACCCAATTAAAGACGAACTTCAAGATGTTCCTAAAATATCGTCTGTGCAGTCAAATCTTGATCTTAAGAAAATTTTTGAAGAGTTTTTACAACTTACGCTAGCGAGTGTATCTGTAATGATAGTTTTTGCAGGTGTTTTAGGCTTTGCAATCGTATATAACTCCTCTGTTATGAGTGTGTTAGAAAGAAGACTGGAATTCTCGTCATTACGTGTAATGGGATTCAAAAAGAACGAAATTTTCTTTATACTTGTTAGGGAGAATATCATCATGAGTCTCCTAGGAATAGCCATTGGTGTACCGCTTGGACGTGCTATGTTAGACGGCATGGCGGAATCGTTTAGCTCTGAACTTTATACTATGAAGGTAAACATCCCACCACAGTCATATGTTACTTCTGCTATCCTAACCCTAACTTTTGTTCTATTAGCGCAGGTGGCAACATATACGAGAATTCATAAACTAGATTTTATTGAAGCACTTAAAAATAGAATGACTTAGGAGGAGAAGCCCATGAAACAGTTAATAAAAAGAAGGAATATTATTATAGCGATAATAGCCATTGTCATCATAGGAGGCGCTTCTGCAGCCATGTCTGGAGCAAGTGGAATTCTTATAGAACAAGAAACAATTGACAAAGGACATGTTAGACACATTATTGAAGAAGAAGCCCAGGTAACATCTAGAAATTCAAGGAATGTTTCTGTACTGGTAAGTGGAACGGTTAATACACTTACAAAGTCTATTGGCGATGAAGTGGTTGTAGGTGACCTGCTTGCAACAATCGACACCACAGATGTTGAAAATGAGCTATCCATTGCAACAGAACAGTTAAGTGCACTCAAGTATGCTTTTGAAGACGCGCTCGAGCCCAATGATCGTGAAATGATAAGACAGGCAGAAGCGACTTATAATGCAGCCGTTATTGCACGCAACAGTGCCCGTGAAACCAGTACACAAAATGAAACGCTGTTTACTGAAGGTGCTATAAGTACACAGACTTTAACTGATAGTAAAAATGCACTCAATTTGGCTCAAGAGAACGTAAATGGTAAATATCAGGCGCTTATTCAGTTAAGAAAAGGCCTGTCTGAAGCCTTAAAAAATAAGTTTGCATCAGAAATTAGAGCCAAAGAGTCCTCTATAGAAATGTTAGAGGTTAAGAAATCCAGACACGAAATTAGAGCAGAGCAATCAGGGGTTGTTTTAAATCGATTTGTAGAAGCGGGAGATTATGTAACAACAGGATCAGTTACATTTGAAATTGCTAATGTCTTACATGTCTATTTCAAATCTGATATACTCGATAGTGATGTTGCATCAATAGAAGTTGATACACCCGTAGTAATTTACCTAAATGATGAAACTACAATTGATGCTATAGTCACTAAAATATTCCCTAAAGCAGAAACACAAATTTCTGACTTAGGTATTGAACAAAAACGTGTCACAGTAGAAATTGAATCTGTTAAAGACGACCTTAATGTGTTGATCGGTCAGGAACTTGACATTGATTACATTACAGAAGCTTTAACCGATGTTGTTAGGGTTCGTGAGGAGTTAACATACCAGCGTAACGGACAGTATTATGTATTTGTAAATGAAGATGACAAGGCTGCTGAGAGAGCGCTCGAAACAGGACTTGTAGGTGATACGTACATTGAAGTTATATCTGGTCTTCAAGAAGGGGAAATCATCATAGTACCATCTGATGATATTGAACCTGGTGTAAAAGTAAAACTTGAAGAATAATGAGATGGAGGACTAGAACTTGGAGTTAAGACATATAGAAGAAGCAATCATTGAAAGAGCCATTGTGCATGTGCTTGATAAAAATGGTGATGCTGCATTGTTAACAGATACAGAGTTAGAACTGGAACCGGCAGTTACGGCATTTTTGACACATCATATACTCAAGTCACTAAGCAGTGAGAAAAATAGAAAACTGAAAATGTTTAATCCTTCAGGTATAGTTTATGGTAGTTTAATGAAGATCTATGACGAAGAAGATCACTTCGTTGAAGCATCTAAGTCCATAGCAGAATGGTTATTCAAATGTATGAATGAACACCCTATAATTCCCTCTGCGGATGTTATAGTATGTCAGTTTTCGACGGGTGGCGAGCGTTGTTTAGCCGTTATGAAAATGGACTATCAACCATCATTTGTTCATGACATTCAATATACAGAAGATGGATTCCAAGTTGATCTTGTTTCTCAAGAGATCAGCCTTCCATCCATGAGCCAAAGGTTAAACAAAGCAGCCTTTTTCAGAAAACCAGATGTAGACAATTACGACTTGGTTGTAGTAGACCAACCTCTAAAATCTGAGGATGGCAGTATTCTTGAATATTTCCAAAAGACATTTGTTCAAGCAAGTTTTGTTGTGGATCATATGGATAAAACAAGAATTGTTAGAGATCAAATGGAGAAATGGGTTCGCAATAACATGAAAGATGATATGCGAAATGCCATTGATGCCCGTCTTGACCTAGAAAACAAATTTGTAAACTCAGGAGAGATAGATGTAACCCAACTCTCAGAAGAGATTATTGATGATCCTTCTAAACGTGAGAAATTCATTGAGAACATGGAACGTAAAGGTGTAGACACAGACGAATCATTCTTGATTGATAAGAAGTGGGTAGCGAAGAAGTTTAAAACCAAAGCCCTTAAAACAGATACAGGTTTTACTATTCGTGGTCCATTCGAAAGTTTCCATGACAACCAGAAGATTGAAGTCCAATATAATGGTGATGGCACAGTGAACTATATCATTAAAGGTGTTCGGAATATTAGTGAGAGATAAGAAGGTATCCCGTTTGTTCGGTATGAGCAAACGGGATTTTTATATGAATTCTAAAAAAATCTGATAATTTTAAATAGTACTAATATAGTAAAACACATACAAGTTTTAAGGATGACTGGAATATTCACCTGAAATCGTGTATAATAAAGATGAGCCTGGGATACCCGTTGCTTAGTAAAATTCAACCACTGGTTTCAAATAGGGAGTACATATTCTGTTATGGATGTCATGCCTTGTACGATGGAGGACGGCAGAAGTAGTGGAGAGTGCACCCACTTAGAGTGGGTGTGGTGCTGAATTTTACCGTGACGGATTTCTGGGTAATCACAAAAGCTCAGCCTCCATATTTATATGGAGGCTTTTTGTTTAGCTATAATCTAATTATTCTAATATCTTGGTATTCAAACAGGGGTGAATTATGAATCCGTATCAATCAATAGACTTGGATCGTGATAAAAAAGAACACCTATATTTACAGTTATTCAAAGCACTGGAGGTTATGATCGCCAGTGGAAGACTAAGACCACATCAGAAACTGCCACCAATAAGAAAACTGGCAGAGCTTTTAGATGTAAATAATGTAACCATCGTGAATGCATATAAACTTCTTGAAGAAGGAAGCTTAGTATATAAAAAAGTAGGTAGTGGAACCTTTGTAACACCACAAGAAGAAGAAGTTCAAGCAGATGCACTTGTAAGTAATGCAAGGCAAAATCAAACTGAAATTTCATTTGCTCAGTCATCTCCAACGGCAGATTTATTCCCGGTGAGTGACTTTAAAATGGTCTTAAATGAAGTGCTTGACCGAGATAAAGGCATGGCTTTTAGTTATCAGGCATCATGGGGGTATTCGCCTCTTAGAGAATCCGTTGTAGATTATTTAAAAGACTCAAACATTCATGTTGAACCCGATGTCATTCAAGTTATTTCCGGTGCTCAGCAAGGGATCGATATAGTATCTAAAGCAATTTTAAACTACGGTGATTATGTATTAGTTGAGGCACCATCTTACACAGGTGCTATTGCAGCATTTAAAATGAAGGGTGCCAATATTATAGAAGTGCCAATGGCACAAGATGGTATTCATATTGAAGCATTTAAAGAAGCTGTGAAAAAGTACAAGCCTAAGTTGTTTTATACCATGCCTAATCTACAGAATCCTACGGGGTATACTTACTCACTTGAAAAGAAAAAAGCTGTGTTAGAAGTTGCAGCAGAAAATAGATTGTGGATCTTAGAAGATGATTACGCTTCTGATTTATTCTTCCATGATGAGGAAGGCAAGTCCTTGAAGTGCCTCGACACGGTTGACCGCGTAATATATATTAAGAGTTTTTCTAAAATATATATGCCAGGCTTAAGACTAGGATTTATGGCAGCTCCAAAACGTCTAGGACAAGAACTGGTGGTTGCAAAACACATTACTGATATTTCAACATCTGGACTTATTCAAAGAGCTTTTGATTTATATCTTCGAAGGGGACTGTGGAAACAACAAATTGACTCAATGAGACGCATATTCAAAGAACGTTATGATGCAGCAGTCATAGCAATTGATTCATATATGCCTAATGATTGTAGTTACCATCAGCCAGAAGGTGGACTGAATTTCTGGATTCAAATGCCAGCATATTTAAATGCAGATAGTTTTGCACAGTATGCTCACGGAAAAGGCATTGAAATTGTTTCGGGAAGTGCCTTCTATTTTACTCAAGGTAAAAGTCATTGTTTTAGAATAAGTGTGGCAGGTGTTTATTTAGAACAGATTGATCCTTGGATTGAAAAGCTAATGGAAACCCTTAATGAGTATATTGAGAGTCATAGCAATAGAGAAGGTCAAGGTATTGATTTTATACCAGTTTTGTGATTTAAAAAGTACGCTCTCGAATAAGAAGGGGCTATTGCAGAATGATTAGCATGTGTTAATCATTCTGGATAGCTCGTTTTCTGTTTTTGTGCGAAAATCAAATAAAATAGTTAACAGCATCAAGTATCGCTCAGACACTCTTAAAAACAACATCTATTTCTCAAATTAAAAAATCACAAAATGAATTTTGTTAAAAGCCAGTAGAGTTTATGATATTCAGATCATATTTATCTACTGGCTTATTTTATAGAATATATATTAGGGTGGAGAAGGGTTGATATATCTGGAAATGTTGATTTTTACTAATAAATTATCATTTCTCCACCTAAAGGTTGATGTAATTATCTGTTGTTTACATTAATATGGTTATGAAATAAATTACCGATTTCACCTTGGTTTCATTGTAGATTATGTTTTTGATAAAGAAAGTTGACACGAGTGACAAATTGGTACTGGTATCCATTGGTGATAATTTGAAGATCCTTAGGAGAAGTTATTATGGTGTTAAATCATACATTAGAGTGTAACGTAAATTATGACAGTGAGTGCAAATCAGACCGGATAATCTATGGACGTGATACGGAAATTGAAACGCTTGTAAAACATTTTGATAACGTATTAGATGGGGAATTTGCCATGTGTTTACTTCGCGGAGAAGCGGGTGTTGGGAAGACTTACTTAGTGTCTAATATGGTGCAGGAACTGCTAGATGTCGAAGTAACTTATATATATGGAAAGGTGAATCATTACAATCATTCTTTTTTTTCAGTGATGAATGAAGTTCTAGATAGTATGATTTCAAATGTTTTAACATTGTCAGATGAAAAACTTGAAAGGATTAAAGTTTCTCTAAATCGAGAACTTCAGGACGCCAAACATCTGATTACAAGTTTATGCCCTATGGCAGAAAAGTTACTTGGCCATTACAAAAGCATTCGTGAAGAGGATTATCATAAGCTAGAGTACAGGTTTCACAATGCAATATACATATTTATGAATATAATGTCTCAGGCTCTATTCCCTATGGTATTACATTTAGATGACTTGCACTGGGCAGGTCAGGATATTAAAAGATTTATCAAGTATTGGGGATCAAGGGATGTGGGTTTAAATCTATTTCTAGTTATGTCCATGCGTGAATCTAATATTATAGATTTTAGCACTGCCTTTGGTAAAAAAGGGGTTCTGTCAATGGAATTATCAAGACTTTCTTTAGTTGAAGCTGAGGCATATTTCAGGAGCTTGATCCATAAAAGCGTAATCTTACCACATTGTATAGGAGATAGCGTGTATAGGGCAACCTTGGGGAATCCATTTTATATCAAGCAGTTATCGGATAATATATGTAACAAATCTGTTATATCAGAATCTTTTTTCGACCAATTTCAGCTTCCTGACAATGTTAAGAAGAAAATGGTTGATCAAATTGAAGTTTTGTCAGATGAGCAAATAGCCATGCTTCAATTGTTAGCATGTCTTGGAGGGCGATCAGACCACGTTTTAATAAGAAGAATCCTTGGAGACAAGACGAACGAAGGATTTCTTGTTCTAGATGAGCTTTGCGAAACAGGCTTAATTTATAACGTTGTTCAAACCACTAATGATGAAGTTACTGTGTTCCAATTCACGCATGACATTTTTTATGAAATGATCCTTATCTCTATGAATTCAGATGAAAAAACTATGAAGCATTTTACTATTGCAAACAAACTAATCGACTTGGAAAATAAAATTTACTTAGATGAAAATAGATTATTTGTGGCTGCCCAGCTAATGAGTTGTAGAGAAATTTTGTTAGAACAGAGCGATTGTTCAAAATATATATTGGAATTGTATTTCGCGGGGATAAAAGCGAAACAATCAACTCAAATTGAGGATGCAGTCACCTATTTGACTTTGTGTTTGCAGTTGATGTTATCCAATCAGTCTTCTATTTCGCTAACATTCAATAAAAGTGCTCATTTCGAGTTAGCTGAATGTTTATATCTATCAGGAGACATAGAAAAATCAGAGAGGGAGTATGAATACTTAATAAAAACCTATAACTCAAATGAGGATTTGGTGATATTAAAACATAAGTTTATGCTTCTATACACATATGATGGTGAATACGATAAAGTGCTGAAACTTGGTTATGAAACTTTAAAACATTTATCGTTCGATATTAGTATAAATAATATTAAGTTGTCCTTAATCATTGAAATACTAAAATGTAAGATGATGATGACTGACAAAAAAATCACGGAATTAAAGTCAATGCCTTATATTAAGGATGATCGTCTTCTAGCAATCCAAAACACTCTTATTCGAATGGCTGCAATTGCTAATCTAGTGAATGAAGACTTGTTTGCATTGCTCATTACACGTTTGAGTAATGTTGCAGCACGCTATGGAAATTCAAAATTCTCACCTCCGGCTTATGCTGCTTGTAGCTTTATTATGTACCATTTTTTAAATGATAAGAAAAAGGCAGTGATTCTTTGTCAAAATGTGCACTACTTGCTTGAGGATGACGAAGAAATGAATTGCATGACGTGGTTTATTTTAGGAACCTTTGTTGAGCACTGGGAAAAATCAATAGATCAAAGTTTGAAGTCCCTATATAAATCTATCAATGTAGGGGTTAAAAGTGGTGAGTTTCAGTACGCAGGCTACAGTTTTTCTACTATGTTTGAAATGAGATATTTCAAAGGTGAATCAATAGAATTGCTCATGAAAATATGCAAAAACATCAGTAACTATGATCAGAGATTGAACCATGAAGTTACGAAAACGACGATTGCTCTTTTGAGGAATCACATGAGTATATTATCTGACAATGAGACTTTAGAGCTAAACGCAGATTTTATTGATACACTTGATCCCAGCCAACAGGCAACGTATTATTTATACAAACTTCAGAGGTCATTTTATAGACAAGATAGCAATGCATGTTATCAGATTCTTCAAATATTAGAACCAATGAGCGCATTGTTTAAGGGATATTTGACAGAGGTTGAATACGAGTTTGTTGCGACCATGGTTAGACTCAAGAAACACATGGGACTAAAAGGCTTTGACAAAGTGAAGAACTGGTTGAAAATATTAAAAAGCATGCGGCAATTTAAGCGCTGGATGTTAAGGCACGATGGAAACCATTTGACTAAACATATTGTACTAAGTGCAAAATACATGGAAGTTACAGGAAATCAGATTCGTGCAGGTGAGCTTTATGAACAAGGTATTGTTATGGCTCAGAACAATAATGAGTTACCTGTAGCAATAGTTGGTGCGCTCGCAGCTAGTGAATTTTACAGTGAAAGATTATCTATAGCAAATATGTATCTAGAAAAAGCCGTCAAAAATTTATCTGAGTGGGGCGCTACTCATTATGCAGATGAACTTAGAACCAAGGTGCTTTCGTATGATACTAGCCGAGTCTTGACAGAAGATCAAGAAGATGAAAAGGATGAAAACACAGATGAAATATGCAAATTTGATGATCATCAATTCAATATAGCAAATCACATCGAAATCATTGAAAAACTTAGTAAAGAGCAATCGTACAAATATTTACTAGATACCTTACTTGAAGTAAGCGGTGCTACATATGGATCAATATTTATGGAGAGTAAAGACAAGCTGTATCTTGCATATGAGAGCGATCAAATGGATGAGGGTGCTCTTGAAGGTTTAACACCAGTTGAAAACGTAACTCGAATTCCTCATAAAGTTATTAGGTATGTCGTAAGAACGAGTCATGAAGTTGTACTTAATAATAGACCTGTTGATGGGTTGTTTGCAAATGATACATATTTTTTAGAGAAACCTGAAATCTCTCTTCTTTGTTACCCTATAAAATATCAAGATATTTTTGCAGGATTTATATATCTCCAATGGGATGAAGGTATGTGTATTGATAAGTCAATAATTGAATGTGTAAAGGTGTGTAGACCTATTATTATTTCTAAGATTATCACTGAAGAGATAATAGAGGTTGATAAAACATTGAAACACACCCCAAAAGAGATTGAAGACATCCCATTAACCAAAAGAGAGCTAGAAGTCTTTAAACATTTAATTCAAGGTTTTACAAACAAGCAAATTGGCGAACAATTAGGAATTGCCTTGAGTACAGTTAAAACACATGTGATTAGTATATATTCGAAGCTTGAGATAAAGAACAGGGTTGCTGCAGTAGAAACTGCAAAACGATATGGGTTGATTGATAATAATCAGTAGAAAATCTGTGAAAAGAGGTGACACATGGATCAATACTTAGGTGAGATAAAAATGTTTCTTCAAAATAACATCCCTGAAGGCTACGAAATTTGTGACGGCAGATGTGTTTTTATTAACAAGTATCCAAGATTGTATATGACGATTGGATGTAAATATGGGGGTGATGGTAAAACATTCTTTATGCTTCCAGATCTAAGAGAGAAAAAAACTGGAGATATAGTGTTCTGCATTGCATTTGAAGGTAGAACAATTAAGTAATGGTGTAAGTTATAGTCTTGTTTTCGAATTATGAAAGGAGAACGTATGATAGTTGAAAATCCGATTTATAAAGAGTTATTTTATATGGGGTATGAAGGTGTTGAGAACACGTACGATTACTGGACAAAAAACAAGAAAGAAGTGTTAAGACAAATTACTATAAATAGACCTGAAGTTGCCAATGACTCAAAATACTTAGAAGAGTTCGAAGCTAAAGTTCGGTGGAAGTCAGAGCTCGGATTGAAACTCTTGTTCGAAATCTCATTGAAGCTCAATAGAATGAAAAAAACTAAAGTAGATTTTCAGACAATTGTAGTAAAATACAACAATGAATTGATTTCTTTAGATGAGTTTAACAGTATATATCCGTTGCCTAAAGATAATGAATCTAAAGGAAGAATGGACTTACGTGGAATCTCACTCGTTCGTATGAAATTTGACAGACTTGTATTTAACGATTTGGATATGAGATATAGCACGATAAGCAATGTAAATGCAATTGGATGTGAGTTTAATAATTGTTGCTTAAAGAATGCCCATTTGTCTAGATTGGATTTAAGTGCGTCAATGCTATCTGGTGATTGTGAAATTGAAAAAAATAAATTGAGTAAGTTAAGGGTAGAAGTCTCTAAATAGTTTGATAAAAAGTAAGAAACGATTAGTTGGTGTATTATAATTAAAAAAAGTATGAATTCATAAAATCCCCTCTTAATTAAGAGGGGATTTTGTATAAATTCATATTATGCTGATTTAGCTTGGTCGTTATTTTTTTTGTTTTGATTTGAGTTGTTGGCTTTAACATTTTTATTATGAAGATTACTATTTTGGTTGTTCTTTTCAGGTTTAGTGTTGACTCTGGAAGTGGATGGTACATTCTTTTTAGCAGGAAGTCCAGCAGTGTTGATATTACACTGTCCTTCGAAAGCGCCACCTTCTTCAATAACAAAGCTCATAACCTCGATATCGCCACGAAGCACACCTGTTAGATGTATTTTAAGCAAACCATCTGAGTGAATGTTGCCTTCGACAGTACCAGAAACTTCAATGTTAGCAGCTCTTATATTTCCATGAACATCCGCATTAGGGCCAATAACTACATCACCTTCTGCTTCAATATCACCAGTAATTTGTCCGTCTATTCGAACTGATCCGCCACTTTTTACACTGCCATCAATTGATGATAATTGACCAATAATCATGTCAAAATCAACGGTAGGTGCTCCTTTTTGAAACATTTGTTTCATTGGTATATCCCCCTTAGTAAATTATCTTAGCTGGATCTATCTGTTTTCCTTCATAATGAATTTCGAAGTGAACATGAGGACCAGTACTTTTTCCTGTATTTCCAACTTCGCCGATTTGTTGGCCTTTTGAAACACTATCTCCAACAGAAACTAGATTCTTATTGTTATGTGCGTATACAGTTTTATAGCCGTAACCATGGGAAATAACAATGGTTTTTCCGTAACTCCCATTGTAACCTGAGTATGTAACAACCCCTGAGCCAGATGCAAGGATTTCAGAGCCTCTTTCATTGGCAATATCAAGGCCTTTATGCATCCCTCTTCTTCCGGTTACAGGATCTCGTCTGAGTCCAAATCCAGAAGTTACACGACCTGCAACTGGTACAAGGTCGGGTTTGCATTCTAAAAAGTCTAAGGTGTTTTCTACTTCATCAATTAATTGAGTGTACTCATCAAGCTGCTTTTCCATGATCAAAGAGATTTCATCATCTTCAATAAGCGCAAGAAGTTCATCAAGTTCTGCAGAATCATCGTCTACTGAAATAGGCGTTGAAAGCTTGTCTAACTGTAAGTTTTCAGTTCTATTAAAAGAACGACTCACAGGAATAGAAACGTTTACGTCATTTTCAAGATTTAGTTTTGCAATGAGAGTGATAGCCTGTGTTTCTAATGATTCAAGTTCACCGAGTCTATCTTCATAAACTGCAGCGACCTTTTGTGCTTGTTCCTTCATATCTTTGTTTAATTCTGTCTGGGAAGAATAGAGGTCTTCAAGTCTCGAGATGCGATCCTTTTGATCAACCATTTTAGACGACAGCTGCCCGTTTTCTGTCTGAAGTGTTTTATTGTGAATGAAATAATAAACGAGTGCGCTATTAACTGCTATTGTGGATATTGCAAGGAGTATAAGGCTTCCTTGAATAATAAATCTAGGCAATCTGAGTTTTTTGACTTCATTTTCAGCACCTGGCACAACAACAAAGGTGATATCTTCCCGAAGTTTCTCTTTTAGATACTTCAATCGATTCATATATCCCCCTAAAAAGTTTACTAATCACATTTTACCAGATCTTTAGATAACCTGCAATTATCAACAGTTTGAAGCTCAACAATTACAATTATACCCAATGAACCTACTAAATAACATCAATTCAAATTTAGTGTAGGAAAACTGGGAAAATTCTTAGGAAAATGATTAGGAAAACGCTCATGTGTGTTGTATAATTAACATATTGATACCGTAGGAGGTCTAGAATGACTGATAAAGCAAATATTGATCCGCAAATAGTAAAAATTGAAGAAAACTTCAGATGGGTGTGTGGAAAAATCAAAAAGAAGGGCCGTGAAATTCTTTCTGATTTTGAAATCACACCGCCTCAATTTGAAGCACTGCAGCACTTACTCAAAGAAGGTGAACTCACAATAGGTGAGTTGAGCAATAAAATGTACTTGGCTTGCAGTACAGTTACAGACTTACTAGACCGTATGGAACGTAATGATCTTGTTGTTCGCGTTAAAGATGAACGCGATAGAAGAATTGTTAGAATAAAAGTATTGGATAAAGGTCACAGGCTTATTGAAGAGGTTCTTGATACTAGACAAAAATACCTTTCAGAAGTGCTTTCTGAATGTGACCAAGAAATGATTTCGAAGATTCATGACTGTTTTGAAATATTAAATGAAAATATGGATGTCTAAGGTATGTAAGTAATTTGTAATTAGTAGCAGTATGGAGGCAAATAAGTGAAAATCATCAATAAACGATACCGAATCGTAAATGTGATTGAATCCGATTCAACAGGTGAGGTTTACCATGCAATCGATTTAATGACTAGAGACCGAGACGTAAGACTAAAGCTCTTTACAAAAGAATATTCTAAATCTGATCGGATTCGAAAGTATGTTGATGAGTTTCTTAAATGGACAACAATTAGCCATCCAAATATTTGCGAGTCCTATGCCTTTGAAATCGTTAAAAGTATTGATAATAAATCTGTTGTCAGACACCAATTCTTCTACACATCAGAATACTATGATGAAAAGGAAACGATTGAGTATAAAGATTTAACACGTGATGAGATTTACACTGCCATATTTGACCTTTGTCGTGCTGTTCAGTATTTACATTTCAGAGGCTTCACTTATGGTTACTTGAATTTTGACAACGTGCTTTTTTTGCGCTCAGAATCTGGTCTTAAAGTTAAACTCAGTGACATGGCATACATCTGTCAATATAAAGATATTTCGCTCTATTCACCTACCAAAATAAATGCTTTTATGGCACCGGAATCTATTTGGTATGAGCAATTTGATTCTACAGCGGACCTGTATTCATTGGGTGTACTGATCTATCTTATTTACTATCAGAGTTCTGTAGATCATGACTCAATTGATAGACTTGACGAAATTGTTGGAGAAAATCCATTGACAGTTACTTTAAAGAAAGTAACCAGTCATGTTGTAGAAAATAGATATTCAAATATCGATGAATTTATTGATCAATTGTCTAAACAACTGAGATATGAATATAAATTTGAAGATGAACTCTCATATAACAAAATCCATAATCGGACAGGTCTTATTGGTAATAAAAAAATAATTGAGTCGACTATGGCGTATGTACAAAAAAGGACACATGAACTCAAAGGCCCTGTGGGTGTGCGCATTTATAGTGATCCTGGTATTGGTAAAAGTAGAATCATCAATGAACTTGAGTATTTAATGAACATAAAGGGTTATGATGTCATTAAACATGAAATGACGCGTAAGTGGAATGAACCATTTGCGGCATTCAAACCGATTTTAAGTCGTATACTGTTTAATGAAAAACTGAGCTGGGAACTCATTCAAAAATATGGCCCAGAGCTGGTTAAACTGTTTCCAGAGTTAAAAGTTCGGTGGGATGTACAAGCAACACCAGCACTGCATGATGATCATGAACATTTAAAAATGGCCAATAGAATATTCAATTTTTTAAGTGAATATGGTGCTGACCGTCCGTTTGTACTCATGATTGACAATGCAGAGTATTTAAGTGACTACGAACATACCATAATAGATTTTTTGAGTTCTATTCAAAAGGATATTCCTATTCTGATCATCTGTACACATAGTATGGATTGTTATGAGGATTGGTTTAATAATGAGGGGATCGTTAAGTTTCAATTGAATACATTCACCTATGATGAAGGTGCTGAGTTTATTCGTCGTATGTTAGGTGCTAAGGAACGTCCTATTGAGTTTAGTGCACTTCTTATGAAAACATTTGAAGGGAACGCAAGACGTATTGAAGAGCTTGTGCGTATTCTTTTTATGGAAAAAAGAATATACGTGAACGATGCCCATGAATGGGTGTTTGACCTACCTCAAGATATTCAGCAATTAGAAGCTTCGACAACCTCTGAAAAATGGATTGAATCAGCTATCAATTCCCTTTCGACTGACGAAAGAGCAGTTTTAGAAGCTATATCTGTATTTAATGAACCTGTGGGTACTGTAATATTAGACAAAATGTTTGATGCCTATAACTTAGTTTCCATTGGAAACGTTCTGAGCGACATGGTTTCTAGGAGCATTTTGGTTCAAAAGCTAGGAGACTGGGGTTACTCATATGATTTTTCAGGACGTTTGATTCGTAAACAAATTCTTGATCAAATCAATCGTCAAGATAAAGTACGTTACCACAGTATTGCCTCAGACATATTAGAAGACTTTTATAGGGACCAAGGACGACATATGTCCGACCAACTAATATATCACTTGATTCAAAGTGAGCAAAAGAGTCGTGCTGTTAAGTATTGTGTATTGGCTGCCGAAGAGATGACGCGATTTAATATTTATACGCAGGCTATTGAATTTTATGAAAAGGCCTTAGACCTGGTTGATCAATATGATACTGAAAATGAAGCCGCAAATCTGCTGAATAAAGCGGGTGAACTCTATAGATTAATAGGAAAAACTTCAGATGCTGAGATTTTGTTCATCAGAGCACTTGAAATAGCGAAAGCTTTAAACCAGGTAAATGCTGAAATTAATGCTCAAATCAACATAGCAGATATAGCGATTATCCGTGGAGAAATTGAACGACCAAATGAAATGTTAAATAACAGCCTTCAAATGGCTAAAAGTTCTAAGTATCTAGAAGGTGAACTGGGATCAATTAAACTCCTGTCAAAGATTTGGGAAAGAACCCGAGCCTACGACAAATTTACAACAGAACTGCCAAGATATATAGAAATAGCCCATGAAAACGACCTGCCCTATTATACAGGGAGTTTCTATAATGAGTACGGTGTTTATAAGGCTAAAATCAATGAATTTGAGGACTCTGAGAAGTACTTTAATTTCAGTTTAGAGAGTTTCAGGGCCAATGGCGACCGGTATGAGGAAGCTAAAGCCTACAATAATATGGGGGTTCTTTATGGAGACGGATTTGGCGATGTTGATATTAGTCGTCAATATTATCTAAAGGCGCTAAGCATTACCAACGATCTGAATATATTAGCGGGTAGACCTATTTATCTTCTTAATGTTGGAGAGAGTTACCTCCGTGAAGACCGGTTTAGTGATGCCTTAAAATATTTAAATAAAGCGGTTCGTGCTGCTGAAGAGATTGAAAGTAGAATAGACATTTATTCTGTTCTTCCATTGTTATGTGAAACTTATATTAAAATGAACAATTATGAGAGAGCTTATGGCGTTCTCAAAAAAATGGATACAGAATTTAAGGACAATAAAAACCGGGTAAATGAGCTATATTCTTATATGATCATTCAAATTCTATTCCAGCTTCAGATCAAAAATTATGAAGTTGCTGAACGCATTTTGAACTCATATATTGACTCTACGCAGGGTCTAGATAATGCTAAAAATATTGTTCTAAATACATTAAGATTAAGAATTGACTGGCATAAAACAAATTTTCTGAAGCTGGACAAAGTGGTTGATTTTGAAACAGTAGAAAAAATGGCAGGCCAGATTGAGCAGTATCAAACAGCACACTTCTTTAGAGAGATGCTGCTGAACCTTTGTCTTGAACTGGCAAATGCTAAAAAATACGTTCATGTACAGAGAATGCTTGAAATAGATAACAGTTTAAAAACACAATATGATTCAAAGTATTTACAGTGTAATAGAAGTATAGTCCAAGCCGTTATGGGTGAAAATCGTATTTCAAAAATAACGGAGATACTAAGACAAAAAGATATTGAACTGAGCAAAGAATGGCGTTGGTTTACCTATAAATTGTTAGCAGACGAGTACTTCTATGAAGGTGATTCTTATCTGGCTTTAACAAATTATTTAATGGCACTTGATATGATCAAATCACTAACCTTTAGTATTCCTGATGAACAACGGGAAAACTATTTGTTGTATGACGAGTCTAAAATTGAGTTAAAAGCAAAAATCAATGCGATCAGACGAAAAATTGATAGTCACAGGGCGTCAGATGAAAAACTTCTGATGCACGAACTCGAAACATTATCTGTAGAAGACTATTTTGATTTATCAGCGATTCAATCGCTTTATTATAATGAATCCTTCTTAGAAAAGATTTATTCGCTTTATAACGAAAAATATTCTACCAAGTTAACAACCCTAGATGATCTTGTTTATCAGATAAAGAGTGATGAAAGGCAAAATATTAGAAACACACTGATTCATTGTCTTCAAACTGCAATTGCTGATAACGGCTGTGTATTCATGACAGATGAAAATGGTCGAATAAAAGACGTTGTTTCAAGTGATGAAACCTTCGTTATTCCTGACATTACAAGACTGGTATCACAGCTGGGTTCAGAAAGAGAAGGGCTTCTTATCAATGGTTTTGATGGAAATCGACTAGGCTATTTACTTGGTGAACATCAAAAAGCCATCATGTTAATACCGATTATGTCCTACGATGATACAACTCAGAAACGACGTAGAGAAGATGAAAGTTCAGAAACCGTCTTACAAGGGTATTTGTATTTAGAATCAAATCAAGTTTTTAATAGATTTAGTACAGTAATATTTACTAAAATTTACAGATTAACAAGTATGTTATGCCTTATGATTGAGAATCTAAACATAAAAAAGATTTCCTCAATTGATGAGTTAACCGGTGTCTACTTACGTAAGTTTATTGAAGATCGATTTACTGTTCAATTAACACAAACAAGACAGATGAGTGGAAAACTTTCTGTTATTATGTGTGATATTGATAAGTTCAAAATGATCAATGATAGATATGGACATCGTAAAGGGGATGAGATCCTCAAGCAAATTGGCAAGATTCTCAGAATGAATCTTAGAGAGTCTGATTTGGTTGGGCGTTACGGTGGCGAAGAATTTATCATTGTTCTGCCAAGCACCAGTGACGATGAGGCACATGTTGTCTCTGAGAAAATTAGAAACTCTATTGAATCGACCCTTGCGCTGAATGAGGATGAGCCTATAACCCTGAGTCTAGGTGTTGCAACATATCCTGATCATGGTCTTAATGAAGAAGAACTAATAGAAAAAGCAGACCAGGCCTTATATCATTCTAAAAATACAGGAAGAAACCGAACCACTTTATGGAATGCTCATATTGGTGAGGAAAAATCTCGATTTGATAAACTTGCTGGTATTTTGACAGGAAACATCTCAAACGATACAAGAAATATTCAAGCCATGGTAGATGTTTTAGAACTGCTTAGAACATCAGATTCTAAATCTGACAAATTGTATAGTGTACTGACCACCTTAATCGATATTACCCAGGCAACAAGTGGGTCCATACTAGAGATCGAAGACAGAGACGTCAAACATGTATATGCAAGAGAAAAAGGTTATGATGAATGGCAACCAACAGAAATAGACATGGAACTTATTGATAAATACATTGGCATAGATCATGGTGATTACTTTATAAACTGGAACAATGTAGCTGAATTGAACAGTTTGGGTGGTAAACCGAATTGGAAGTCTATGATTATAATGCCCCTCAATGAGAATGGACGCACCAAAGGTATGATTGTACTCAGCGTACCTATATCGGTGAAAGAGTTTGACTTTAGTGCTTTTAACTTTGTTAACTCAATAAGTGGTGTGGTAATGAAAATAATTGGCTAATAAAACAAAATTAAAAATAGAAGGTGAGTGATGAATCATGTCAGTAACAATCAAAGATGTTGCAAAAAAAGCAAATGTTTCAATTTCGACAGTTTCACGTGTCATCAATGATTCGAAACCGGTAAGTGATGAAATTAAGAAAAGAGTTTTGGAAGTTATCCGTGAAACAGGTTATACGCCCAATCCGGTTGCACGAAGTTTGGTAATGAAGAAGAGCCGGACCATAGGTGTTATTGTTCCAGATATTGCTTCGTCGTATGTCGGTGAAGTCCTGAATGCCATGGAGGAGATTGCGAAAGCCTATGCTTATGAAATTATACTCTGTAATTCCTACGGTGAAGAAGAACAAGAGCTTAAGTACTTGAATCTTCTAAATTCCAAGCAGGTTGAGGGTATAATATTTATTACGTACGCACTGACTGAAAAACACAAGAGTTTTATTAACCTTAATAAAATGCCTGTTGTAATGGTCAACAGAAAAACTCAAGAAGATGACAATATTTACTCTGTTACAGTGGATCATTTTGCTGCGTCTTATCAAATGACAAATTACTTGATTGATGAAGGTCACAAAAGAATCGCACTGATTCGTAATGGGACTACAAAAGAAATTTTTGGTATTGATCAATTGACTGGTTACCAAAAATCTTTAGCGGAAAACAACATAGAGTATGATGAGTCCTTGGTATTTGATGGCTACTTCCAAGCTGAAAAAGCTTATGAAGCTGTTCAAAAGATGATTGATACAAAAAAAATTCCAACAGCAATATTTGCAACAGCAGATGATATGGCTGTTGGTGCCATGAATGCATTATATGATAATGGATTTAGAATTCCAGAGGATTGTTCTGTGGTTGGCTTCTATGATACAAAAATGTCGAGCTTGTTTAGACCAAAGCTTACGACGATTAGACAACCAATTTATGATATGGGTGCTGTTGCAATTCGCCTCTTGATTAAGCTAATAAAAGGCGAAGAAGTGAACGACCATATGGTTCTACTTCCTCATGAATTGATTGTGAGAGACAGCTGTAGAAAGTTAGATAAGTAATAACTATACACTTTTTGTGTAAGTTTGCAGCTTTGTGTTGATATGTGACTCGTGATGAGATAATATAGTGCATGTTGCAAATATGAGATCAGGAGTTTAATAATGATTATAAATGATTTTCTTCCTGTATCCGCTGCGGATATGGAAAGAATGGGATGGGAAAGACCGGATTTTGTTCTTGTGAGTGGTGATGCTTATGTGGATCATCCAAGTTTTGGCGTAGCCATTATTTCAAGAGTATTAACAGATGCCGGTTATAAAGTAGCAATTCTTGCACAACCTGACTGGACTAAAGTTGAAGAATTCCAGAAGTTTGGACGACCAAGACTAGGATTCCTTGTTGCTGCAGGAAATATAGACTCAATGGTGAATCACTATACCGTGAGCAAAAGAAGACGTGATAAAGAACTCTATTCACCGGGTGGTGAAATGGGTCTTCGTCCCGACCGAGCTACAATAGTATATTCGAACATGATTCGTCGTGCATATAAAAAGATGCCAATTATTATTGGTGGTGTTGAAGCAAGTTTGAGACGCTTCGCACATTATGACTATTGGGATAACAAAGTAAGAAGATCGATACTTGCAGATTCTGAAGCCAATCTTTTGGTATATGGAATGGCTGAACAACAAATTCGAGAGATTGCAGATTGTATGAACGATGGCCTGGATATTCAGTATATTCGCCATATTCCTGGAACCTGCTACATGGTTGAAGACGAGTCAGAAGTGTATGACTGTGTTGAAATACCATCATTTGAAGATGTTTCTGAGAATAAAATTGAATATGCAAAATGTTTTAAAATTCAGTATGATGAGCAAGATCCTATCCGTGGAAAAACCTTGATGCAAAAGCATGGACGTAGATTTGTTGTGCAAAACCCACCAGCTATGCCGCTTGAAAGAGAACGACTAGACTGGGTGTTTTCACTTTCCTATCAGCGTACGTATCATCCAATGTATGAAAAAGCGGGTGGTATTCCAGCAATTCGAGAAGTGAAGAACAGCATAATTAGTGAACGTGGATGTTTTGGTAGTTGTTCCTTCTGTGCACTGACCTTCCACCAAGGACGTATCGTACACAGTCGAAGCCATGAGAGTATTCTTGAAGAAGCAGATCAAATCGTTAATGACAAAGATTTCAAAGGTTATATCAACGATGTTGGTGGACCAACTGCAAACTTTAGAAATGCTTCATGTAAAAAACAACTTAAATTTGGTTCTTGTAAAGACAGACAGTGTCTTTACCCTGAGCCATGTCCCAATTTAGATGTTGATCACTCTGATTATTTGGCACTGCTTAGAAAACTACGTAAAGTTCGTGGTGTAAAAAAAGTATTTGTAAGATCTGGACTCAGATATGATTATATGATGGCTGACAAAGATGATACTTTCTTCAAAGAACTTTGTGAACACCATGTGAGCGGCCAGCTTAAGGTTGCACCTGAACATATAGATCCCAATGTACTTAAACATATGGGTAAACCAGGTCGTAATGTTTATGATGCATTCACTAAAAAATATTTCGAAATTTGTAAGGACTTAAATAAGGAACAGTACTTGGTTCCATATTTAATGTCATCGCACCCCGGAAGTACAATGAAATCTGCTGTAAAACTAGCAGAATACCTTAGAGACATTGGCTACCAACCAGAACAAGTACAGGACTTTTACCCTACACCAGGTACACTATCAACATGTATGTACCACACGGGTATTGATCCAATGACTATGAAAAATGTATATGTCCCAAGAACAGGTGAAGAGAAGGCGTTACAGCGTGCCTTACTTCAGTTTTCGAGACCAGGAAATAGAAATAAAGTTAAAGATGCATTAAAAGCTGCAGGTCGTGAGGACTTGATTGGATTTGGAAATAAGTCATTAATCCGACCGGATAAGAAAACTTCCTCACCACCAAGACATAAAAATAATCGTCGAAAAGGTAGAAAATAGTGCATTTTATATTATAATTCTCGTTTAAAAGGGTATAATGTAAAGTGTAGAATAATAGTAAGGGGTAATGACAGTGTTATCTAATGAAAAAATGGCAAGAATAAATGAACTGGCAAAGAAAGCTAAAGCGGAAGGCCTATCAGACGCTGAAGTAAAAGAACAAAAAGCACTACGTGATGAGTACTTAAAGGTGTTCAGAAAAGGTTTCCGACAAAGATTAGACAATTTAGAAGTAACTTACGTAGAAGATTTAGAAAAGAAGGACTCTTAGAGGAGGGACGATCATGTCAGATCGACAATATGTCATCTTCAAACTTGGTGATGAGAAATACGGTGTAGAGATCTCTAATGTTGGTGGTATCACTGAGTTTAGTAGTATTACTAAAGTTCCAGATGCACCTCAATATGTTGAAGGTATTATTAATTTGCGTGGAGATATCATTCCAATAATCAATCTAAAAACACGATTTAATATTGCTACTGTAGCAGAAGATGCTGATCCTAGAATTATTATTTATAATACAAAGGATAGAGATATCGGTTTTATTGTTGATGACGCTTCTCAAGTTTTACGACTTGAAGCAAAAGATATTGATCCAGCTCCTGCAATTATTACTGGTAAAGATCGTCAATTTATATCTGGTGTAGGTAAATTTGATGGTGAAATTATTGTTCTTCTGGATTTTGAAAAAATTCTTTCTGACGAAGAAACGGAACTGTTAGAAGAAATGGATTTAGAGAAAGTTTAATAGTAAGCTAAAGACAATAAAGATGAACCACTGAAAAATATTTTCAGTGGTTTTTTATTTATGGCGAACATTTGGATGCAGTTTTACCTTATAATTTCAAATGTGTTCATACCTTACAGAAGGTAAGGTGCAGTTGGTGATGATTTATATGTGACTTTAGTCCATAAATGTGAGTATTTCAACTTAACTAAGCAACAAACATGCAAACCTATGCTATAATATGAATACTGGAAGAAAATGTACTGAGGTGAAATTTTGGATACTTTCGTTAGCCTAAAACAACTTGATCAAATACTAGATACAACGGTTCACGCTATAGAAGACGGCAAAAATGAAATTTTTGGTTTGTCTGAAAAGGCGCATAAAGACATTATGTCAATCGACACGGAGTACACAATATTACAAGCGAGACTTAGATCGCTAATCGCCGAAGTTGATGAAATAGAAGGTCTCGAGAAAAACAGTAGAAAAAAACTGGCAGAGTTAAGTAAAAAATTTGGATCTTATTCAGAAGAAGAAGTTCGTGGTGCTTATGAACAGGCACAAGAGCTTAGGGTAAGACTGACGCTGAAGAAGCAAGAAGAAAAAGAATTGTTTATCAAACGTTCTTCTCTTGAACAAAGATTACACGATGCAAAAGATGTAAGAATAAAAGCTGAGAAATTAACTTCTAAGGTTAGTTTTGCTCTTGAATATCTGAAGTCTACTATGTCAGAGCAACTTGAAGATTTGAAAAATAAAAAAGATATCGGTATACGCATTATACAAGCTCAAGAAAATGAACGTCAGAGAATGTCTCGAGAAATCCACGATGGACCAGCTCAAATGATGGCCAATCTTGTTGTTAAAACTGAGTATACAGAGCGTCTTATGGACAAAGATTTGGAGTTAGCTCGAAATGAAATGCAGTTTCTTAAAGACAATTTAAGAGACAGTTTAAAAGCAACACGCAAAATTATTTATGATCTAATGCCAATGTCACTAGATGATCTTGGTCTTGTACCTACTGTGCAAAAGTTAATAGATGACCACGAACGAAATAATAATGTCACTATTAAATTTAAAAAATCTATAGAAAAACAAATAACAGTACCCATCATCAACCTGACTGTTTTTAGAATTATTCAGGAAGGCTTTAACAATATTGCAAAACATGCAAAATGTAAGGGTGCTGAATTAGAATTAGAAATTACAGAAAAGAATGTGTTTATTCGAATCGAGGATGATGGCGTAGGATTTGATCCTTCACGAGTGGGTTCTAAAGCCAGCATTGAAAGCGGTTTCGGATTATACAACATTAGAGAACGTATTGATTATCTTGAAGGAGAATTTGAAGTTAAAAGCAAGCGCGGAAAAGGCACCTTGCTGTTAGCCAAAATACCTTTGAAAGAAGGGGAGGTTAGGGAGTATGGAAAAAATGATTAAAATACTTATTGCGGATGACCATGCACTCATGCGCCAAGGTCTTAAACAACTTCTAGAACTTGAAGACGATATTGTTGTAATTGGTGACGCAGTTGACGGTGTAGATGTACTTGATAAAGTGGTAAAACTACAGCCTGATTTGGTGCTGCTTGACATTAATATGCCAAATATGAACGGTATCCAAGCATTAAAGCAGATTAAAGAGCAGGGTTTAGAGACTAAAATCATTATGTTAACAATTCATGATGAACGTGAATATTTATTAGAGACCATTAATCTAGGTGCAGATGGCTATGTATTAAAAGATGCAGATGCAAACAGCCTTGTAAATGCAATTAGAACAGTTGATGGTGGAACAAATTATATTCATCCTACTCTTGCGTCAGAGCTTGTAAGAGCCTATAAGAGAAAAGATGAAGAGCCTGAGAAATCTAAACGCAACAATCTGACACGCAGAGAGTTTGAAGTTCTTTGTTTGATTGCTGAAGGAAATAATAATAAAGAGATTGCAGATAAGCTGTTTATTAGTGAGAAGACAGTTAAAAATCATGTATCGAATATCTTTAAGAAAATACATGTAAATGATAGAACACAAGCGGCTATTTATGCAATAAAGAACAACTTAAAACCACTTTCATAATAATCATTAAGAAAACTTAAAAACTTTACGCTTTGAACGGAACGAGGAAAAGGTTATCATTGTATATGAGAAGTCTTTAGCGTTCCGAAATACTTGGTAGCAATGTTGCCGTATTTCAAACTTAAGATTTAGAGAATAATGTGTTTTCTAGATTATAAGCCCGCTAATTAGCGGGCTTTATTTATTTCTAATGGAGGTAGATTTATTATGGAAGAAAAAAAATCATTACTACACAAGTTTACAAATGTATGGGAAAATGCTGACGAAGCACAAACTCAAGAAATTTTTACACTTGCTACTGAATACAAAGGATTCCTAGACCGTGGTAAGACTGAACGTGAATGTGCTCGTGACATTGTTAGACTTGCACAGGAGCAAGGTTATGTTTCTGTTGAGTCAGTAATTAAAGCAGGAGACCCAATAACACCTGGTCAAAAAATATACGCTCTAAACAGAGACAAGTCTGTCATTCTTTTTGTAATTGGTAAAGAACCTCTTGAAAATGGTATGCACATTGTTGGAGGACACATTGACTCACCTAGACTTGATCTAAAACCATTCCCACTATACGAAGACAGCGGAATTGCAATGTTCAAAACACACTACTATGGTGGTGTTCGTAAATATCAATGGGCTTCACTTCCATTATCAATGCACGGTGTTGTAATGAATAAAAATGGTGAGAAAATCAATATTAGCATCGGCGAAGACGCTGATGATCCAGTACTTTTCATCACAGATCTTCTACCACATCTTGCAAAGGATCAAAATCAAAAGAAGCTTGGTGAAGCTATTACAGGTGAAGGCCTTAATTTACTTGTTGGTACTATCCCAGCATCAGATGAAGACAAGGACAAAGTTAAGGCAAATGTAATGCGTATTCTAAATGAAAAGTATGGCATTGAAGAGGTTGATTTTACTTCAGCTGAGCTTGAAATTGTGCCTGCTGGTAAAGCAAGAGACGTTGGTTTTGACCGCAGCTTGATTTCTGCTTATGGTCATGATGATAGAGTATGCTCATTTGCTGGTGTTAAAGCAATTCTTGAAACTGAAAACCCAACAATGACTGCAGTTGGTATGTTCATGGATAAAGAAGAAGTTGGTAGCCAAGGTAACACAGGATCTGAGTCACGTTACTTTGAAAACATGGTTGCAGAGCTGATTGCTCTTCAAGTAGAAAACTACAATGATCTGCTGATCCGTCGTAGTTTATCTGCAACAAAAGTTCTATCTGCAGATGTGTGTGCTGCTTTTGATCCTAACTTCCCAGAAGTTTATGATAAGCGTAACACATCAATGATGGGCAATGGAGTACAAATTACAAAATACACTGGCGCACGCGGAAAAGGCGGCTGTAACGATGCCAATGCTGAGTTTATTTCAGAGGTGCGTAACCTATTTGATGCCAACGATATCGTATGGCAAATTGGCGAACTCGGTAAAGTAGACCAAGGTGGCGGAGGTACAATCGCATACATCCTGGCTAATGCTGGTGCTGAAGTTGTAGATTGTGGTACGCCTATGTTAAGTATGCATGCACCTTATGAAATTGTAAGTAAAGCAGATGTTTACATGACATACAAGGCTTATAAAGCATTTACAAATAGATAAGAGCAAGTTAAAACCTCCAATCATTATGATTGGAGGTTTATTTTTATTGAAACAGTCTTTTATTAAGTGTGCCTTTAATATTTCTCAGTTCTAATATCCTCTTAGGATTGGTGTATGATAAACTCTTTAAATGCATCCGATAAAGGGCTCAGTACACGTTTGGTATGGTAAACAAAATAGAATTTCCGAGAAATCGAAAGTTCTTCAACAGGAAGAATACGTAATTGGCCAGCTTCTAACTCGGCCTCAATAGCCTTCTTAGATATGAAACTAAGGCCTAGACCGTTTATAACCAATTTTTTAATGGTTTCTGAGCTCTCTATCTCTGCTATGATGTTTAGGTCGTTCAGACCAATACCCGCCTGTCTAAGTGCATTTTCTACAACCGTTCTTGTTCCAGAACCTTCTTCACGCATAATTAGAGGTGCGGGTGTGAAATTCTGAAGGGTCAAAGACTTAAACTGGGCATACTCATTAGAGTTTGGTGCGATAAGGACAATCTCGTCATCCATAATGTCTATATAGTCCAGTTGAGAGCCTTCTTTTTTTGCTCCAACGATACCGAAATCAATCTCACCTAAATTAAGTTTATCAATAACCTTTCGAGTATCATACTTCATTAAACTGTATTTCACATCAGGGTACTTCTGACTGAAATTACACATAATATCTGTCAGGTAGTATTGCTCTGGAATGGAGCTGGACGCAATTTCAAGTACGCCTTCAATGCGTCCCTTATAAGCATTTAATGAGAAAAATGCGTGGTCTCTTTTGTTTAGGATGCTCACGGCATATTTGAAGAGTATTTCACCAGCGTTTGTAAGCGTAATATTTTTGTTTGTTCTATTAAATAATGAGGTTCCCAATTCTTTTTCTAAATTGTGTATATGATTGCTAATGGTTGGTTGTGTTAAAAAGAGCTTTTCAGCAGCTTTAGAAAAGCTTTTGACCTTCGTAATGGTAACAAAGCTTTCGAGTTGTTTAAAATCCATCATGATCCTCCTGTATTCGTCTTAATACATAGTAGCATTATGCATAGAAATATTCAATAGTGGGTACAAAAAATCAAATAGTTACTTGCTTTTGTAAACATTCTTTGAATTTATGCCCTAATTGATGTTTTTAAAGTCAAATTCAGTCTATAATATAAATAACCTATAGTGGACATCTTAGGTTTTGGCAGTAAAGGGGGCCTTTATGAATAAGCAAAAGCTTCAATATCTTCTATCACAAGAAGAAGGACCTAAGCTCGACTTCAAGGCAAGCCTAAGTTTAAAAACCGCATCAGGTAAAAAAGAATTGGCTAAAGATATTATTGCTATCGCCAACAGTCAAGGTGGTCGTGGCTATTTGGTTATCGGTGTTAAAGATAAATCTAAAGAAATAATAGGGGTTACACCCAATGAGTATAATGAGGAAAGGATTCAGCAAGTTCTTACCTTAAGATGTGATCCACCAATTAACATTCGTGTTGAATACTTAGAAATTGATGAAAAATTTGTTTGTGTACTCACTGTGTTTAGGAGCTATAAAAAACCACATCAAATGCTGCAAACTGGGGCCTTCTATTTACGCCGTGGTTCAACTACAGATGTTGCTAGACGATATGAAATTGCGAGTATGCTTCAACGTGGTGGACTAATAAATAACGAGCAGATTCCTATGTTGAGTATGCGTATTGATGTGTATGACAAGTTTCTAACTCAAAAATATTTAACACGTATGAATTTGGGTGATCAGGTAGAGAACTATGAACTGCTTTCTAACTTAGGCTATATACATTATGACAGGGAGACAGATTCCTTTTGTCCTACCATCGGTGGCTTGCTTTTGTTTTGTGAAACACCACAAATATATTTTCCACATCTTGGAATAAGGATCATTGATATGTTGGGGGTCTCTAAAAAAACTGTTCATGTTAAAGGTAATCTGTTCCAGATGATGGATGAAGCTTCAAAATATCTAAGGACTTTGAATGTTAAGTATCCAATTGAAGCCATTGAAGAGGCAATATTTAATGCAGTCCTTCATAGAGATTACTTTGATAATTCAAGAGATATTTTGGTGTACTTATCACATAAAAAAGTAGTTGTAAGTAGTCCGGGAGCAATATTTGGACGTGAGAAGGTCAATAATATTGTTCATCAGTTTGACTCAAGAAGAAGAAATAACTGGCTTTACCATCAAATGTTAACACTTGATGAAAAGCGTAGGTTTATAAAAATGGGCACAGGGTTACAGTTTATAAAACAACAGTTAAAACCCTATGGTCGCGTGCAAATACTTAACTTAAGAAAAATAGACCTATTCAAGGTGGTTATGCCAGGAATCGAAGGTCTGTCAAAAGCGGAGGTAGAAAATGAGCAGGAATAAAACGATTATGATCGTCGATGACGATACAAACATTTCAGAATTAATGACACTTTACCTTAACAAAGAAGGATATGACACCAAGACGTACGAGAACGGACGTCTGGCCTTAAAGGCAATGTCTGAAATTGCTCCTGATTTACTTCTACTAGATATAATGATGCCTGAAATGGATGGTTATGAAGTCTTAACAGAAGTTAGAAAATCGAGTAAAGTCCCTGTAATCATGGTGACAGCTAAAGGTGAAACCTTCGATAAGGTTTTAGGACTTGAGCTTGGTGCAGATGATTACTTGGTAAAACCTTTTGATCCAAAAGAATTGTTGGCAAGAGTTAAAGCAGTCATTAGACGTTATAGTGACCCAGTAGATGATAAAGATGTTGTAATTGTACCGAACTTATCTATTGATAAATCGGATTACGTTGTAACATATCATGGTCATAAATTGGAACTGCCTCCTAAAGAACTTGAGCTTCTATATCACCTCGTGAACAATCCAAATAGAGTCTACACGAGAGAGCAACTTCTTGATAGCATCTGGGGTTATGAGTATATTGGCGAAACCAGAACTGTGGATGTTCACATTAAAAGATTACGTGAGAAATTCCAAGAAGAAGATTCATGGGAAATTAAGACAGTTTGGGGCGTTGGCTACAAGTTCCAAATGGAGTAGGATGAATATAAATGAAAAAACTATTTTCTAAATTTACAGCAATATATCTTGGCGTACTCTTTTTAGGGTACGTTTTCATAACCGTGGGTGTAAACCATTTTCTAACAGTGTCTTTGGTCAACCAACGTGTGGACGACTTGGTAGTTAAAGCTGCAACCTTCCAGGAGAGTTTTTCTGAAATAGAGGATGCGCATTTGGTACCAATTGAAAGAATATCCCGTTTAAGAAATGAAATAAAGGCACTTGATAAATATGCAGGAGCAGACATATGGCTCATGGACGATGAGGGGAATTATCTTGCTGTGTCCAATGATATTCTTCAAGATATGGACATGACCATGTTGACACAGCATGAGTGGGACACCGTTTTTTCTGGTAAAATACTTGTCAAAGAAACGAGTATGCAAACGGTATACAATGATCCCGTACTCATGGTAGCATATCCATTTATCATGGAGGACAAAGTGCAGACTGCAATGTTTATGAATGTAATGATGCCAGAAATTGAACGGGCGACCTATAATATAACAGGTCGTGTATTTCTGTCCATGTCTGGAATCGCACTCATCGCAATGATTATTTTATTTACTTTTACCAGGAAAATAAACAAAGAGTTTATGGAACTAAACCATGCAGTTAAAGAAGTAGCGAGTGGTAATTTTGATCAGCAGATTCGGATTAACAGAGACGATGAGCTAGGAGAGCTTGCTAAAAGTTTTAATTACATGTCCCGTGAGTTAAGAAAATTAGAAAACACCAAGCAGCGGTTTATCTCAAATCTATCCCATGATTTAAGATCACCTCTAACATCAATAACAGGATATATCAGGGCTATTCAAGATGGTACAATTCCTCAAGAAAATCAGGAACGTTACCTCAATATCATCTTGTCTGAGAGTGAAAGACTCAAGAAACTGGTCAATGACATTTTAGAACTGAGTAAACTTCAAAGTGGTCAAATGATAGTGAACAAGACTGACTTTGATATCAACCAAATGATGTTGGAAGAACTGGACCGTTTTGAAAACAGGATTATTGATAAACACCTTAAACTGCATATTAATTTAAGTGACAACAAGGTTCTTGCCCATGCTGATGAAGATTCCATGCGTCGTGTGGTTTACAACCTACTTGATAATGCACTTAAGTTTATCAATGATGAAGGTGAACTTAGAATCAAGTCTGAGCTTAAAGGTGATAAGTATATCATTGGTATTCAAAACTCAGGAGCTGTAATACCACCAGACAAACTCAGTACCATTTGGGATCGATTTAATAAGCTGGATGATTCAAGAGGAAGAGAAAAAGATTCTTCGGGTCTTGGACTGGCGATTATTAAAGAAATCATACGGGCACATGATGAAAAAATTGAGGTTTATTCTGATGAGAACGTCGGCGTAATGTTTGTCTTCTCTATGGAATCACAGATTTTTAAAAAGTAATGTTCACATATTAATGTATATGTTTCACACTTTGTTCATACTTTCGTTAAAAACCTACGTTACAATAGAGTCAGAAGAGAAACACATTAGAAACTACAGAATAAACATAGACAGGAGGTGCTGCTATGTTCAGACTGATGCCGAGTAACCGTGATAATGGACTCGCTAAAAAGAGTGATCCTTTTGACAAGTTATTTGAAAGCTTTTTCAATGATTTTGACGAAGACTTTTTCTCACCATTAGGTAATTTGAATGCAAGATTTAATTGTTTCCAAGTAGATGTTATTGATAATGAAGAAAACTATATTATTGAAGCGGATCTGCCGGGAATGAGCAAAGATAACGTTCAAATAGAGTATGATAATAACTACTTAACTATCATAGCTAAGCGTGACGAGAAGGTTGAAAATGAAAAAGACAATTACATTCGCAGGGAAAGACGTGCGGGTGAGTTTAGACGTAGCTTTTATATTGAAAATATAGATATGGAAGAAGTCGATGCATCTTTCGAAAATGGAGTCCTTAATATTAATCTAAAAAAGGTTAAACCAACAGGCCAAAAGAAAGTCATTCAAATCAAGTAATTCTAATCTAGTAGTTTAAACAAGTATTTGACTTTAAAGTTGAGGCGTGTCTCAATTGATAAGCGCCGTTGCGGAAACCTAACGGCGCTTTTATTGTACTTATAAACACAATGCACCGCGACAGAGAGGAGAATCTAAGTGCAAGATCAACATTATAGTATTTATGATTTGGAAGTTATACCAGTTAAGAAACAGAAAAAAAGAAAAGGCAAATACATGGCTTTGCTAATTGCTGTGCTGCTTGTTACAGGTGGAGCATTCGGTATAGGTTATCAAATGTCTGGAAATTCGAATGGTTTTACATCACCACTGTTTTATGAAGCCTCAACGACTGTTGGAGAAAGCGTACAGCCTGTTGGGTATGATGGAACAGAAAAATCGATTGTTGAGATTGTTGAAACTGTAGGGCCCTCTATTGTCGGAATTACAAGTAAGGTTCAGTATAGGGATTTTTTCAATAACTTACAGGTAAGTGAAGGTGCAGGCTCGGGTGTAATTTTCAATATTGATCCTGAGTACGTGTATATAATGACCAATAACCACGTGATAGATGATGCAAGTGAGCTACTAATTGAGCTCTCAGAGGATGTTATGGTTGATGCCACTGTTGTTGGTAAAGATGCAATGACCGATCTTGGGATCATAAAGGCAAAACGTGCAGACATACCACTAGACATTATGTCTGCTCTTAATCCGGTTGTACTTGGCGACTCTGACAAAGTTAAGGTTGGAGAAACAGCAATAGCAATAGGTAATCCTCTTGGATACAATAAGACCGTAACGGTAGGTGTTATCAGTGCTATCGGTCGTGAAGTTTCACAGAATACACTTGCAATGCTACAAACGGATGCTGCAATTAACCCTGGCAACAGTGGAGGTGCACTGGTTAATAACCGAGGTGAGGTTATAGGTATTAATTCTGTCAAAATTTCTGACACCAGCGTTGAAGGTATAGGATTTGCAATTCCGATAAACGAAGCCAAACCTATTGTGAGTCAAATAATAACTAAAGGATTTGTGTCTCGTCCCTTCTTAGGTGTTTCAGGTCAATCTGTAGATGATCAACTCAGTGAAATTTATGGGTTGCCAGTTGGTGTATATGTAGCAAATGTGGTTCCTGGAACACCTGCCGAGAAGGCCGGGTTGGCACGTGGTGATGTTATTATAGCTGTAAACGATGTCAACACACACAGCTGGGAAGCCATGACAACGGAACTACAGAAGTTTACTGTGGGTGACATTGTAAAAATCACAGTTGTTAGAGAAGGTCCGAAAAAACTAGAGTTAAATGTTACCCTAGCTGACCGCAATGATTTTAAATAAGAATAGAAAAAACCAGTCGAATTTAGACTGGTTTTTTAGTGCTTTTTTAGATTTAATATCAATATTTAAGTGAAAATACTTACAAATAATATTAAAAAATACGATTTCCATCATACATCGGATGAATTGGTTCAAAGTAATCGTGATTAAGGAAATAATGTCGTATCGTTACTGGATTGTAACCCAAGTTCATATACACGCTAGAAGACAGGTGGTACAATGGATGTAGATGTGGCAATAGTGGAGGTGGAAATGAGAAAAAAAATCATTATACTTTTAGGTGCTTGTATGCTGAGCTTGTCAGCATGCGCAACAACAAATATTGAAAATGAGAAATCGAAGCAGTCAACAATGAGTGTTTCTGACAATATAAATAAGGATTCATCAAGTGAATCAGTTAAAACAAATACAACTGTATCTTCTTTGGATCAAGCAGTGAGCAGCAACGAAGAGAATATTAAAGAAATGGAGATCGTTGGTTATTACCAAAAGCTAATTGGCAACAAAGCCTACGCCGAGGGCGTAAGATTTTTATCAGATAACTTTGAAAGAATTGAAACAACTGAAATAAAAGAGCTTTTGCTTGAAGACCATATATTATCTTTAGAAATAATGAAAGGCTATTATTTAGACCTTATTCGATTGAATGGATATGAGATGATTTTGATTGAACTGTCCAGTCCAATTCAACTAGAGAGTTTTCAAAGTATTTCAGATGAGATTGTTAAAAGTCAATTGATTGAAATATATGACTTAGGATTCGTGATTCTAGCAAAAGGTGAACATATAGACATAGAAATTGATTACGAAAGACTGATGAATCTTAGTAGGTCTCTTGAAGGGTCTGTGAGGGATTTTATTGAGCTAAAATACTATGAAAAAGCCATAAATGATCGATTGGCATCTGGAAGTGCCGTGAATATTGATGAATTCGTAGCCAAAATTATTGAAGTGGAAAATCATTTAGATCGTTGGCCCAACTCACCTTTTAGTCAGCAAATTAATGAACTATACAAAAAAGAACTCATGCTTTATTATATGGGGAATACGTATTATCAAGTGTTTGACTATACAACAAATCGTTTGAAGGAACAACAATTGGACCTAATGAAGAAGCATATGCTCCTTTATAAAGATTCAGGTTTTGCCAATATTGGCATCAAGTATTTATTAGAACTCGAATCAAATGACTATGCTTATCATCCCGAGTATATCCAACTTATTGAGAACTATAAAAGGTTTGGCATCCGTTCAAATTTAAAAATAGTTGAGAAATTGGAGTCTAACGCCAAGGTCAGTATATATATACCTGAATTACAAGGTCATGAGAACGTTACAATTCAGGAGAGTATCAATAGCATAATTAGAAATGAAATAGAAGATATCAAAATTCAAACGGGGTATACAAGTGATTCTGAAGGAACATTTTACTTTAATACATTCATTTACACATCCAACTCAAAAATTTTAAGTTTGGAGTGTATAGGTTCACATAATATGAAGGACTGGACCAAAGATAAAGCAGTGTCCACAACACTTAATTTTGATTTGGCAACAGGTGAACCATTAAGTCTTGAAAGGCTATTTGAACAAGAGACAGGGGTAATAGATGCATGGTTACTTCCTCTGGTAAATTCTGAGTTTGAGCGTTTTTTCACTGAAAAATCCAAGCTAGAGACACTTGAAGGTACAAAGTATATTGTTCTAAATGAAGCCTTATTAATTATTGGGAAAGAGTCCACTGACCGGGCCTATATACCACAGTGGAAGTTAAACGAGCATGTGAATTGGAAGAACATTGTTGAAAACAATTAGAATTTGAATAGAAAAATATTGGAGGGCTTTAGTATGCACGATCAAGATAAACTCGTAATCCTATGGACAACTGGTGATCCTATAACTTCAGAAAAAATGGTGTTCATGTATGCCATAAATGCGTTGAAACGGGCATGGTGGCACGAATTGACTCTAATTATTTGGGGAGCTTCGTCTGCTTTAGCAGCTGAGAATGAAATGATACAAGACCACATCGAGGCGCTTATAGAATCTGGTGCGGAAGTTGTGGCATGTAAAGCATGTGCAGACAATTTAGGCGTGTCAGACAAGTTAGAAGGGATGGGTATTCAGGTTAAATATATGGGTGAACCACTTACTGAATATTTGAAGCTCGACTATAAAATGCTAACAATATAAATGCAAACAGTTAGAAACGTTGAAAACACTTGCGCTTCTTAGACGAATATTATAAAATGAACACGAACATACGTTTGAGAGAACGTACGTTTAGTGTTTTTTTCTAAGGAGGTGGATGATTTCAATTTTAAAGGACATGCGTTTTTCGGTTTGATTTGTGCAGTTGTGGTTTCATATTTAACGGGTTTCGTTCTAAATGCGTCTCATATTTCTGGAGTTCTAGTTGGGGTCATGTTACCTGACATGGATCATCCCCACTCAAAAATTAATTACAAGCTGCTAAAGTTTAATAATAGGATATGGAAAACGGTGTTTTATGTGACCTGTGGTTTCTTAGCACTGGCCTATGGACTAGAGAATGATCATATTACGAGCTTTTTGGGAATATCATTGATATGGACAGGTATTTCATCTCATAGAACATTTACCCACAGTGCACTAGGTGGTCTCTTATATTCTATTAGCATTTATAAACTCGCTGCTATAACAGGTGATTATAATTTTGCTTTTGCAGTCATATTCGGATACTGGAGCCACTTAGTAAGTGACAGTGTTACCAAAGCGGGTGTACACTGGACATATCCAGTCATGTCCCATTGATTATAAATGACCATCCTATACAGGGTGGTCATTTTTGATTGCTTTGGGTCTTATCGCTGGACACTTAGCTTGGACATAATTGCGAAAAAATGTCCACCAATGTCCAATTGTGTCTTGACTGTCCAAAGATCTTGTGTTAATCTGTGATTAAGAAAGGGTGATTTTATGGAGGAACGTTATTTTACTGTAGATGATGCAGCAGAGAAAATTGGTGTACATCCCAAGACGGTAAGAAGATATATATTTAGTGGAAAATTAGAAGCCCTTAAGGTTGGCGGGCAGTGGCGTATATATGAAGAATCAATGGACAAATTTATGAAGACTGGAACAGAGTGCAATCATACTTCATCGGGAAGCCAAGTCAGCAGTGACGACTTTTGTGTATTTATGGACTCAGACTTTTTCCAATCGGACGATGTTGTACAAATTTGTACAATAGTAGACTATTTTGTTGAAGAAAAAAAAGAAGTGACACCAATGGTCAATGCTTTAATGGAAGTTATGCATACTGTTGAAGTTGATAATGATACGTCTAGGTTCAATTATGTTTATGATCATGTAGAAAAGAAGGCGAGATTTATATTTTGGGGTTGCCCCTCAATGATTGAGCAAATGGTTGGTGCTCTAAAACCATTCGATACTTGTAGAAAGTAATATTTAAGAGGTGTAATTATGCAACTAAATGAAACGTATAAAGTGGATGGTATGACATGTGCTGCATGTTCAAGTGCTGTTGAAAGAATCACAGGTAAAATGAACGGTGTTGATGAGGTTAGCGTTAATCTTGCTACAGGCAAAATGAATATTATATTTGACGACGCTGTTGTAAGTAAAGAAACAATCTTTCAAAAAATTGAAAAAGCAGGATATCAACCCATGGATGATGTTGTTCTAAAGGAAGTTATCATTCCAGTCGATGGCATGACATGATCAGCATGTCACGCGGCCGTGGAACGGTCACTAAAAAAACTTGAGGGTATTGAAACTGTAAATGTAAATGGCATCACAAATAAGGCAACCATTGTTTATAATACAAAACTTGTGAGAATTTCACAAATGAAACAGGCAATTAAAAAAGTGGGTTATACACCATTAGAAATAGAAAAAGAAAATCAGTCTAAAACGGTTGATGAAAACAATCAAAAGGCAGATAACACTTGGACTCGATTTAAAATTGCAATCGCATTTGTTGTTCCTCTACTGTATATTGCCATGGGCCATATGATGGGACTACCAATACCAGAGATCCTTGATCCGATGATGTATCCAATGAATTTTGCACTCGTTCAACTGGCGCTTGTTATTCCAATTATGATTGCAGGTTCAAAGTTTTATACAATGGGGTTCAAAACACTGTTTACAGGTCATCCCAATATGGATTCCTTAATTGCTGTAGGCACAAGTGCTGCGGTTATTTATGGATTGGTAGCAATATATGAAATTGCCATAGGAAATACCCACTGGGTTATGGACCTCTATTTTGAGACAGCTGGGACTATTATTGCTCTCATTATGTTGGGGAAAGCTCTAGAGTCTAGATCGAAGGGGCGAACATCTGAAGCAATTCAAAAGCTTATTGGTATGCAACCCAAAGAAGCTATTGTACTGCATGGTGAAGAAGAAATTAGAATTCCTATAGAAGAAGTAGAGTCTGGTGATATTGTTCTTGTAAAACCAGGTGACAGACTCCCTGTTGATGGTGAAGTTGTAGAAGGAAGAAGTACAGTCGACGAGTCCATGTTAACGGGTGAAAGTCTGCCAGTAGAAAAACAAACCGGCGACCATGTTGCAGCAGCGACGGTGAATAAGAATGGTATGTTAAAAGTAAAAACACTAGGTGTTGGTGAAGATACTGCACTTGCTAAAATCATCCATATGGTTGAGCAAGCTCAGGGCTCAAAAGCACCAATTGCAAGATTGGCTGACGTCATATCTGGTTACTTTGTTCCCGTTGTTATTGGACTTGCACTTTTAGCAGGTGGCGTATGGTGGATGGTGAGCTCAGACATTAGTTTTGCACTACGTATATTTATATCAGTACTTGTTATAGCTTGTCCATGTGCTTTGGGGCTTGCTACACCAACTGCTATAATGGTTGGAACCGGTAAAGGTGCTGAAAATGGTGTACTTATTAAAAGTGGTGTTGCTCTTGAATCGGCACATAAAATCAATGCAATTGTATTCGATAAAACGGGTACATTAACTGAAGGTAAGCCTAAAGTAACAGATGTTGTTGCGTTTGGTGATGCTGGAAAAGATGAAATCCTACAGCTGGCTGCATCTGCTGAAAAAGCCTCAGAACATCCTCTTGGAGAGGCGATTGTAGAAGCTGCTGAAGAAAAGGGTTTAGACTTCTATCCAGTTAGTGACTTTGAGGCAATTCCAGGGCATGGCATCAAAACGACAGTAAATGGGAAGTCGGTTGTAATAGGTAACGAGAAAATGTTATCCGACTACGGCTTAGATTCAAGTGTGATAGAGACTTCAAACAATCTGGCTTCCAGTGGTAAAACACCTATGTTTATTGCAATTAACGGTTCCTTTGCTGGTATTATTGCAGTAGCAGATACAGTGAAGCCGACAAGTAAAGCTGCTGTGAAACGACTACAGAGTATGGGTATAAAAGTTGCTATGATTACAGGTGATCATAAAACGACGGCATCTGCAATCGCAAAAGAGATTGGCATTGACATGGTACTAGCAGAAGTACTACCAGCTGATAAGGCAAATGAAGTTAAGAAACTTCAAAGCGATGGATCTATAGTTGCCATGGTTGGTGATGGTATTAACGATGCTCCAGCACTTGCTCAAGCAGATGTTGGCATTGCAATTGGATCTGGTACGGATGTTGCCATGGAAAGTGCTGATGTTGTTCTCATGAAAAGTGATATTGAAGATGTAGTTACTTCTATAGAGTTGAGTAGAGCAACAATCCGTAATATAAAACAAAACCTATTTTGGGCTTTCTTCTACAATACAGCCGGTATTCCCCTAGCAGCAGGTGTTTTCTATGCACTTGGTGGTCCGCTGATGAGCCCGATGTTTGCAGCTGCAGCTATGTCAGTCAGCTCAGTGTCAGTTGTTAGTAACGCACTTAGATTAAGAGGATTCAAACCTAGTCTTCAAAAGATAGCATCATAGACAGGTAAACTATAAAAAATAGTAAAACAAAAGGGAGTGTTCATTATGAAAAAAACATTATTTATTGAAGGTATGAGTTGTAACCATTGTAAAATGCGCGTGGAAAATACTTTAAATGAAATGGATGGCGTGAGTGGTGCTGTTGTCAATTTAGAAAATAAGCTTGCACAAGTAGAGTTTAGTTCTGAAATAGCAAATGACGTTTTAACAGAAGCGATTGATGATATTGGTTTTGATCTTATTAAAATTGAAGGCTAATTGTTGATATTAAACTGGGAGGTGAGTACATGGTTATTCAATTCGATAAAGCGGTTCATGAGTACATGGATGGTAAAAGCAAAGATGTACTTACGCTATTAATCCGTAAAAGCGGAGGCGGCTGATGCGGGGTCATTGAAGTTCCTGATGTGGAACTGAAGGCGCCGGCGGCGACTGCTGAATATAATAAATTTGATGTTGAAGGTAAAACGGTTTATGTGCACAAACGTGTAAAAACGTTAAATTCAGGCATTAAATTTAGGTTGAGAAAAGTATTTTTCGTTAAAGAAATTGTTGTTGAAGGTCTATTAACGAATGGTATGTAATGAATTAATTTAATATTTATGAGATAATAATAAAACCAGAGGAAGCCTCTGGTTTTATTTGTGTGCTAAATCGTATTTATGAAGAGAAAGAGAAAGAAAAAGAGAAAGGCTGATCACGTGAGCCCATTTACTTTAAAATTAATTAGAATCATCAAATCCATTCCTGAGGGAAAAGTGGCTACATATGGACAGGTCGCAGAATTGGCTGGTCACCCTAAAGCACCACGTCAAGTTGCAGGTGTACTTAAAAGGTACTCTGGAAAATATGATTTACCTTGGCATAGGGTTGTTAGTAGCAAAGGAAGTGTTTCTATAAAAGATCCTGTTGGTAAAGCGGAACAAGTTGCTAGACTAAGAGAAGAAAATGTAGAAGTAAGTATGGTCGGAGTAATTGATTTAAGTCGATTTGGGTGGAAAGTGGACTGTTTCGATATAGAATTGTCGGGTATAAAATAAATAAGAATCTCAACGTTAAGATATGTTGGTTTAAGATATATTCATACGTTTTGAGGGGTCATTTTATTATCCTGAAAAATAACGAATCGAGAGTGAAGCCCATGAAGGAAAAAATTGATGTATTTGAAGATGTTGATCTAAGACTTGTAGTTGTGCTCTCTAGACTAGGGAATAGCTTGTCCGAAGGACTACTTACAAGCATAAAAAATATTGGATTACACCCAACTGAATTTGCACTTTTAGAAGTTTTACACCATAAAGGACCTCTGCCCATTCAGAAGATTGCCGAAAAGATTCTGATTACGAGCGGAAATATGACTTATGTTGCAGACAAATTGGAGCACAAGGGACTAATAACTCGGAGTGCGCACCCCAATGATCGACGAGTGACTTTACTTGAATTGACAGAAGAGGGTAGCAATGTTATGACAGAAGCTTTTCCAAAACATTATGAACACATTCAGTATTTACTGAATGGCTTAAATGCGAACGAAAAAGAAGTATTGCTTGATTTATCGAGAAAATTGGGTTTAAGCATTTCAGATAAAAATGAGTAAATGAAAATTAAGAACCGGCTGAGAGATGGTCTACACAGCTGGTTCTTAATATTTGCCATGGGTTCAGATGTATGAAAAATCCGTGAACAATTCGTGAATCTTTTTGGATTCTGAATTGATATCATACATTTGGTGGTAAAATATGAATAGAAGAATGATTAAAATAATATTCCAAGCAAGGAAGAGGTTGATATATATGAAATTATGCTCGAGATGTAATAAAAATATTGCAATGATCTATATGAATAAAATGGAGAACGGCAAAGAATCTGTGGAACAGCTTTGTATTAAATGTGCAAAAGAAGTTGGTGTTCCTGGAATAGATAATTTACTTAAACAAACGGGTATGGAAGAAGATGAACTCAACCATATGATGGAACACATGAACGACATGTTTGATGGTATGGATCCTGATCAAATGAACATATCTGATCTGATGGGTATGATGAATGGTATGGAAGGTTTAGATGGATTCGAGTCAGAGCAAGATTATGAAGAATATGATGAGAACCTAGGCGCCATCGAAGGAAATCCACATTCAGATCATGACCATGAACATGAAGAAAGAAAAAACCATACTGAAGGTCAGGAGACTGAAGAACCGAAAAAGAAAAAGAAGAAAAAATTTGGAATGAAAAAGAAACATTTAGACACATACGGTACAAATCTTACAAACAAAGCCAAAGATGGTGATATTGATAGAATCATAGGTAGACAACGTGAAATAGATAGAATGGTACAAATATTGAACAGACGTTCAAAGAACAATCCTGTATTGATTGGTGAACCGGGTGTAGGTAAAACAGCAATTGCAGAAGGTCTTGCTCTCAGAATAGCCGAACAACAAGTTCCGGCAAAGCTATTTGGTGCTGAAGTCTACTTGCTAGATATGACAGCAATTGTTGCTGGTACACAGTTTAGAGGACAGTTTGAAGGGCGTATAAAGTCTATAATCGATGAAGCCAAAGAACGTGGTAATGTAATACTTGTTATCGATGAACTCCATAACATTGTAGGTGCAGGTGACCTACAGGGTGGTGCTATGAATGCTGCAAATATTCTTAAGCCTGCTCTTGCTCGTGGAGAAGTACAAGTCATTGGTGCTACAACACTTGAAGAATACAGAAAACACATAGAAAAAGATGCTGCATTAGAGAGACGTTTCCAACCCATTATAGTAGATGAACCTACTGCTGATGAGTCCGTTGAGATTCTAAAAGGTATTCGTAGTTATTATGAGGACTACCATAAAGTTCAGATCTCAGACCAGGTTGTGGAAGCTTGTGTTCGCCTAAGTGACAGATATATACGTGACAGATACCTTCCAGATAAGGCCATTGATGTTATGGATGAAGCGGGTTCGAGAGCAAATCTTAAAAACAAAGGATTGGTAGAACTTGCTGCTTTGAAAGATGATCTTGAAAAGGTTAGATTAGAAAAACTACAGGCCGCAGAGCTTGAAGACTATGAAAGATCAGCTGATCTCAAAATGGATGAGTTGTCTTTAGAAGAAAAAATCCTAAGTTTAGAAGAGGCTGCTTCTCATGTTGAAATTGTTATCGAGGACATTGCTTATGTAATTGAAGCATGGACTAAAATTCCTGTCCAAAGAATAACAGAAGATGAAGCTGATAGACTGTTAATATTAGAAGACCGATTGAAGCGTAGAGTAATAGGTCAAAACCCGGCTGTTGAAGCTCTTTCAAAAGCGGTTAGACGTAATAGATCAGGTTTTAGAAAAATGAAAAAACCTACATCATTTATTTTCGTAGGTCCAACGGGTGTTGGTAAAACAGAACTGGCAAAAAGTTTGGCACTTGAACTGTTTGGCAATGATGAAAGTATGATTCGCCTAGATATGTCTGAGTATATGGAACGCCACACTGTAAGCAAATTGATAGGTGCCCCTCCAGGGTATGTAGGGTTTGATCAAGGTGGGAAACTAACAGATATAATCCGTAGAAAACCATATTCAGTGATATTGCTTGATGAAATCGAAAAAGCCCATCCAGATATATTCAACATCCTTCTTCAAATCTTGGATGATGGTCGACTAACAGACAGTCAAGGTAGAACAGTATTCTTTGATAATGCAGTTATTATTATGACATCAAACCTGGGAACTTCAGCTGGGGCAGCTCGAATTGGATTTGGTTCAGGAAATAATGATGCTGTTAAGGAGAAAGTTCGTGAAGCACTTAGAAGCACATTTAGACCTGAGTTCTTAAACAGAGTTGACGACATAATTACTTTCAATAAACTTAAGAACCTTGAGTTTGAGTCGATTCTAGAACTTATGTTAAAAGAAGTGAAAGTTGAACTTCATGACAAACACATGACCATGCATGTTGATGAAGATGCAAAGAAGTTCCTTATTGAAAAAGGCTATAGTGAGGAATACGGTGCAAGACCTATGCGTCGTGCAATTCAGACCTATCTTGAAGACGAGATAGCAGAGAGTTATCTTAGAAGCCAGATCAAAGAAGGAGACCAACTTCGTGTGAGCCTTGATGGAGATCGTTTGAAGGTTATAAGAGAAGCGAAATCCGTTGAAGACATAATTCAGCATTAAAGCAGTATTTAAACTAATGATTTCTTAGACCACTCACGAGAGTGGTCTATTTTTTTCTAAAGATTCTAAATAAGCGCCAGATCTAATTGACAATCATTCTCAATTGTGTTATGTTTATTGTAGAAAGAAAATTATTTAAACTCAATAGTAAACGGACCGAGGTGTAAAAATGGAAAATAAGAATAAAGACAACACTACCATGCTCGGAGCCAGCAAAACTGAAGCCTGGGCAGACATTGCTTATTTAAAAAAAGGCACTAAAGTGTCAGTACCACATGAAGAAGCTGTTGATAGAGCTAAAGCATGGGTTGAAGAAAACGAAAAATAAAAATGATATTAGACTTAAACCCTGGACATAATTGTTCGGGGTTTCTATTTGTACGTGACAATGATATCGGTTTGGTCTGGAGGTAAACACTTTAAAGGAGTAACAGCGGGTCGTGATATAAGTGAAGGTATTCGTACGAGCTCACCACATGGACTCAGCGTTTTGGCCCTTGCTAAAAAAGTTGGAAGTTACGTTGAATAACATACTCAAATAGAGTTCTAAGTTGAAAGGCCAATTACAGTAACTGTAATCGGCCTTTTTCTTTGAGTAGTCCCACGAGTTTTTTTATTTTTTGAACGTCTTTTTTGTGGCAGACTAGCAGTGCATCATCTGTGTCAACGATGACCAAATCTTTGACACCTACGGTTGCAATGAGTTTTTTATTTCCAATTACAGTAGTGGATATAGTGTCTAATTGAACAATATCACCTTCGGTGATGTTGTTTAAAGTATCCACTTGTTTCACTGTATCCAGTGCATCCCAGCTTCCAACATCACTCCAACCACAATCCAGTGGAACCATATATATTTCATTTATCTTTTCCATGATCCCATAATCTATCGACTCTGAAGGCATGAGCTCATATAAATATTGTAGCTTTCCTGTTTCCAAATCCCTATGCCAGTCAACAATCTTTGCACATTCATTATATAGGTCTGGCATATGTTTTTTAATGTGATCAATCATGACGGATGATTCGAATACAAAGATGCCAGCGTTCCAAAAGTAACTGTCATCTTTCATAAAAGCTTTGGCTAACGCTAGGTTAGGCTTTTCTATAAAGGCTTGCAGTTTGAATACCTTATCATCAGTAAACTCAAGGGATTCATGTGTAGACGCATTTCCTTTTAAATAACCATAACCAGTTGCCGGGAAGGTTGGCTTTACACCCAGTGTAACAACCTGGTGGGTTTGTTTGGCTAGATCTATTGCAACTTTAAGCTGGCTTTGGAGATTGTCTGTGTTTTGAATATGCTGGTCTGAAGGAAGAACTACGATTATTTGATTTCCGCTTAGCTGATGTAAATAAAGTGTAGGTGCAGCAACAGCAGCAGCTGTGTTACGAGCCATAGGCTCAAGAAGAACATGATCGAGAGGAAACTTTTTATTTAATTTCGTTTTAAAGAGGTCTTGATGTTTAATATTACCAACGACATAAAGATTGTTAAGGCTAGCGAGAGCTTCTACTCGTTCAATTGTTTGGTTTAGGAGCGAACCGTTACCATTTAAGTCTAAGAATTGTTTTGGTAGCGCATTTCTACTTTTGGGCCAAAAGCGTGTACCATTTCCACCTGCCATTATAAGAATGTTAGTATTCATAACTTCCTCCTTTAATACAATTGAAGTTGTTCACGACTGTTTAAGAACTATAGTTATGAGACTAACCCTCATGTGTTACGTACATATGCTTGAATGTAAACGTATTGTTACATTCAAGTATTTTTTTATGTAACGAAAAGGTTTACATTGAAGCATTTGATTGTAACGCTCATGCAATATTCTATTCTCATCACAAGAAGTTAAGAATAACTGAAGCGAAGAAAAAGGAGGTGACGGTAGTGGAGAAAATAATAAGAACCGCAAAACAGCACCAGAGTCTGCTGTTCCCAATTTTCGATGTATTACTAAACGGTGGGAACCTCATCATTCATCTATATATAAGCTGGTTTCTGACAACCAATGATTATGGAATATTAAACGCTTTATTCTCATTGCTATTTGTTCTTATGATATTTGGAATGGCATTTCAAACCTACATTGCAAAAAGGATTCCAGGAGATATTATCAGTAGCTCTGAAATAAGCGAGATATACAGAGTCGTATACCAGGTCATGATTGTAATGATAATTGCATTGGTTATGATGACACCTCTAATGATAGTTCTTCTAAGGTCGAGTGTCCTCGCGTATCTAATAGTGGTTATGACGTTTATCATTCAAATAAATTTAAGTTTTTATAGGGGAATTTTACAAGGCCAGAAAAAATTTCTGAAACTCAATTTAAGTTTTTATATAGAAATGACTGTAAAATTTGCAGTTCTAATACCTATTCTTAGACTTTATAAAAATGTTGAAGTAACTTTGATAAGTGTATTCCTAGGTATGTTGGCCTCTTACGTGGTGACGAAAAAGGGTTATGAAAGGCATCGAATATATAACATAACCAGAGTAAGCGAAAAATCAGTCACTATTTATAGAGGATTTGTTCAAGTGTTTTCTACACAATTCTTCTTTTACTTTTTTACCGCAGTGGTCTTAATTCTGACAAATTATTATCTAAAAAACCAGTCTGGACTATATGCCTTAAGTACAAGGTTTGGACAAATATTCATTCATATTGGCTTAAGTGTAGTAACGGTTCTTATCCCATATGCAAGCGAATTTAAAAGTAGTTTTAAGGTTTTCAAGAAAAAAGTATTGAAAATACTCCTTCTATTTAGTGCTGGAGGTCTGGTTGTACTACTTATGTATGCATTAATAATGCCATATTCTATTCAAGTTTTCTTTGATTCAAGCTATGTTGGCGCTACTCAAGTCGTGATTCCACAAGCCTTGGCTTATTATTTTCTATCCATAGCATTCCTTATGGCATCTATGGAAATGGTATATGGTGAAAAACGTTATTTATTTATCCTCAGTGGATTTTCTATTTTTCTTATGGTTGCCATAAACCAGTTTCATTCGAGTATTTTTCAAATTGTCCGACTAGAGTTGATTACCTATTTCAGTATGGCAATGGTGCTTGTAATTAGATTTCTATTAAGGAGGGAATCGAAATGTTAAAACGTTTATTATTTTTATCATGGAGAGATATTAAAGCCCCTAAGATGGGGGGAGCTGAAGTTTTTACACATGAAATGTTGAAGCTGGTAGACAAAGAAAAATATGAGATTACACATTTTTCCCCATTGTTTAAAGGAGCAGTTAAGAAAGAAATCATAGATGGCGTCCTTTACTTGAGAAAAGGAAATATTATTACCGTTATATTATGGGCAATGCTTCATTATTTTAGAAACAGAAGAAAATATGATTATGTGGTTGATCAGTGCAATGTACATCGATTTTTCACTCCATTTTGGGTTTCAAAGAAAAAACGTATATTTTTCATTCATCAATTGGCAAGAGAGCTTTGGATTAGAAATCTGAAAAAACCATGGAGCACTATTGGCTATCATACGGAAGACCTGATGACTAAAATTTACAAGAACAATGTAACACTTACAGTTTCAAATTCAACAAAACAAGACTTGATTCGAGTTGGTCTTAATGAGAATTATATAAAAATTCTACCTGAAGGCATTAACTTTGAACCCTGGGATCCTGGTCAATTTTTCAAAAAAGATATAGAACATACCTTTACCTATGTTGGTAGATATGCTCGTTATAAAGGTATAGACGCAGCGCTAATAGCATTTGGTGAATTTAAAGAGCATTATCCAAATTCTAAGTTATGGCTCGTTGGTAAGGAAAACAAACAGTTTAAAGAAGAAGTGTTACTTCCAATCTGCGCAAAGTACAGACTTGAGATAGGCAAAGATATTGTATTTCATGGATTTGTAAGTGAAGCACTTAAACTTGAGCTAATGAGTCGCTCACACGCTATAATCTACCCTTCAGATAGAGAAGGATGGGGTTTAACTGTAACTGAAGCAGCCGTTGTAGGAACACCCAGCATTGTATATAACTCAGCTGGATTGATAGATGCAGTTGATCAAGGTAGGGCAGGCTTTTTATCAAATAAAAACACGCCGGAAGGGTTGCTGGAGCAAATGATAAGTACTGTACAAAACGGCAATCTGTATCAGGCGATTAAAAAAGAAGCTTACAACTATTCTAGTCAATTTCAGTGGTCAATTACAGCAGAAGTATTCGAAGTTGAAATGAGTCATATTGAGGAGGTTCTATAATGAAAGACAAAATTGTCATCATAACAACAACATTTAATAACCAGTACCATATATATGATTTAATACTCAGTTGTGCAAAGCAGACATACAAAAATTTCGAACTCGTTATTACAGATGACGGTTCCACAGATTATACCAACGATATGGTTGAAGAACTTATGAACCACTACTCATGGATAACACATTTGAAACTACCTCATGGTGAGAGAGGCATTGCAAGGTATAAAGCAATAGAGAAAGCCAAGACTATAGGTTATGACTATTTATTTATCATCGATTCGGACATGACCTTAATGCCAGAATTACTAGAAGAAGCTGTAGGAAATTTCAAATTAAACAAAGACCTAGGCGCCCTTGTTATTAAAGAAATACCAACTTCAAAATTCAGAAATCCGATGACTAAAATTAAAGTTTTCGAACGCAAAGTCATTAACAATGCCAATAAAGTGGATGGACATTCTGTAGAAGCAGCGCGGTTTTGGTTAAAAGACGCCTATGAGTTATCTGGTGGGATTCATCACAAGCAAATATCATTTGAGGAAATTCAACCAACAATCCGGTTTATTGAGCAAGGGGGTCATGTTGGTCGTCTTAGTACAGCAGGACTGTTGCATGACGAAAAGAAAGTGACTCTAAAGAATCTACTACAAAAGAAGCTTTATCACTTTGAGCAAATGCCAAAAACGTTGAACACAGAAAAAAATGGTTTCCTGAAGGCGTTTAAACGCTGGTATTTTTTCAGACCCGTCTTGTATCAGTTGAACAACATAGTTCTTTATATCCGTCATCCTTTGCTGACAACGGGCATGATGGGTATGTATCTTGTCTTAACTTTTATTGGTGTTTTCAAAATAGGGAAACATTTTATTGAGACCAGGACTACACAAACGTCTACAGAATCTCGTAACTATTAAGGAGGAGAATTTATGTATCCACTAAAACTTGAAGGTGCAACGAAAGAAAAAATTTGGGGTGGCAATGACTTGAAATACTACCACAAAACAATTGAAGATGAAAACTTGGGTGAAATCTGGGAACTGGCATGTCATCCCAATGGATCAAGTTCAATTACTAATGGAGATCTAAAAGGTCAATCCATCTGCAGCTTGATGGATGAAGAACACATTAAATTACTGGGAGAGTCATATAAGTCGTTTCCAATCATGGTGAAATTCTTGGATGCTAAAGCAGATTTATCACTTCAAGTGCATCCGGATGACAAGTTTGCTATGCATAATTATAAAAGTCTTGGAAAATCAGAAGTATGGTATATTTTGTCCGCTGAGCCAGACGCAGAAATAATTTTAGGCACTAATCAATGTTCACTCGAAGAGACCATGGACTCTATTGAAGATGAGAAATTAGAAAAATGTCTAAATCATATAAAAGTGAATGCAGGAGAATTTTACTCAGTTCCGGCAGGAACAATTCATGGCATTGGAAGTGGGATTGTCTTACTTGAAATTCAAGAAAGCAGTGATCTAACATTTAGACTTTATGATTATGGAAGAGGACGTGAGCTGCACCTTGAAGAAGCTGAAGAAGTCATCAAGTTAAACGAAGACTATGGAAAATGTACTGGATTCAAAGAGCTTCAAAATACAACAGAGATTACTTATTTTATTCAGACAGAATACTTTGAGGTCAAAAAACTCAAAATTAGAGATGCATATAGCACTATTCCATGTCATACGTTTCAGCTTGTGAGTTGTATTAGTGGCTCTGGCTACTTGACATATAAAGACCAAATATATGATATACAAACAGGCGACCAGTACCTAATCCCAGCTAACATGGACGCGTTCGAAATAAGAGGTATGATTGATGTTATTGTTACAGTTCCTGGAAGTATAAAAAGTTGAGGTGACAACATGATTAGAAAAAAGATAGGTGTAGTCAGCAATTCAAACGTAGCATATAAAAACTTTTTAGCACTTAACGAAATAACTGACATAAATACAGATTCAGTTTTAGGACTAGATCTCTTGGTAGACATGTTTATTGTAGACATTACAGAGTTTGAGAAAGGTGTTCAGTGTATTGCTAATATTCGAAGTTTACAAAAGCAGTTTAATAAACCAATACTTTGGGTTGTTGATCCCCTAGATTCACATGAAGCATTACTTGCTTTGGAAGAGCTAACTGGTTTGGGTAGGGTTAAGATTCAGTATAGAAATACAATAGACCCACAAGGCATTATGCAGTCGGTTGCCCTTCTTCTTTATCCGGATCTTCCAACCAAACGGGTGTCGATGGATCTGTTTATTCCTATTTTCAATGAAGCCCACCGAATTAAATATGTTCGAGAATTTGCTGAGAAATTAAGACAACTCCATACTTTAGGGTATCCATATATAACTATATATTTCATAGATGATGGCAGCAATGATGCATCAGAGGATTTCCTAGTAGATATGATTGAGACATATCAATCCATATGCGACTCCGTTGACTACAAGTCGGCATTTCACATAGTGAAACTAAATGACAATACTAGAAAAGCGGGAACCTATATGGAAGCTTTTAAACTGGCCACAGCAGACATTATTGTCTTCGCAGATGCAGACAATGCCTTTCAGATCGAAGATATTTCAAAGTTAATCAATATTATTGAACAAGGTTTTTATGACATAGTCATAGGTACTAAGGACAAAACAGCTGAGGATAGACCTCTGATAAGGGATATAGTGAGTACTTTCAAGAGAATCCTAACGAAACCATTGCTGCCAGATGGAGTGACAGACTCTCAAACAGGGCTAAAGCTATTTAGAGGGCAAGTGGTAAAACACATTTTGCCTACCTTAGATCATAAGTATGGTTTAGCCATCGATTTAAAAATAATCTATGAGGCAAAAAAACTACAGCTAAGAGTTTTGGAAGTGCCAGTGTTTTTCAAAGACAGAGAAGGATCACATATTGATGTTGTATTTGATTCCTTTAGATTCATCAAAAATATGGTGAAAATCTCAATAGGTCTGTAAGATGGTGAACGAACTCTAAATCTAGTGAATTGTGTAAAACTAAGTCCAGTGGACTTGTGTTAGGAGGACAATATGAAACGTGTATTATTTGTAGATGACGATCTAATGATTCTTAAACTTATCGAAAGAAAACTGAAGAGTACACAAATAAAGTGTCATTTTGCAAACTCAGGTGTTGAAGCTCTAAAATTTGTTAAGCAATTTCATATAGATGTCATGATCACAGATATTATGATGCCAGATATGAATGGTCTAGAGCTATCAAAACTCGTTAGAGAAATTAGTCCAGAAACGGTAAGAATGATATTAAGTGGTAGTGCACAAGTATCGGCTATTATAGAAGCTATAAATGAAGGACATGTGTATAAATATATTGTGAAGCCTTGGAAAATTGACGCTAATGCTATTGAAATGATTGAAGATACGGTTGCAATTTCTAAAGAGTGGTACGAAGAGAAACATAATGAAAGTATGAATCATTTTATTCATTCGTCAACATTAAGCAAAATAATGAAGCTCGACCATTGGCTTCTAACGGATGACAATATGGCCATCATAGAAAAATCTTCAGAACAAGACTTGCCTTTGAATTGGAGAGACTATAGTTATGAACTTATTAATGGGAGTGAAGGTTTTTTAAGACTCTATAATATGACCGAGAGTTGGATGTGATGTTATGAATAAAAAAATATTTATTTCCGTAAGCCTCTGGTGTATTTCTGTACTCATTGTTATGGGTTTGTTCCATTTTCCACTGATACAATCCGCATTATATGAAAATGCTGTTGGTGATGTTGTTGTTAGCGGTGAGAAACTAGAGCAAAATGTTGATTTTGTACTTAAAAATTTAGAACTGGATATTGAACAACTATCAAGCAAAGTAAACACAAATTCGAAATGGATTGACCTATCACGAAGTTTCCTTAATGCGCACAGTAATATTAAGGAAATTCACAAGTATGATCAAGACCGCGTCCATGAAAGTTCACAAACACAGCTTGGCCAAGCATTGACATTGACGACGTATTCAATAGAAGCATTCTTTTTTTATCAACCCATGGTCATAGAAGCATATGGAACTGATAAAGCTCTTGTATATTACAAAGGTGAGTCTCATTATTTGGTTCTTGTACTGGACCTGGTAAGAACATTTGATCCTTACTTAAGTGGACTAAAGGGAATGCAAGGCATATATGATCAGTATCTGCTTCCCATTGTTGAATCTGGAGATGGTTTTGATGCCAGAGAGTATTTTAAAAATGCTGAAACAAGTGGGACCGATTATGGGTATATAAATGAGGTTTTTTATAGTATTGGGTATGTATCCTTTGGGAACAAAAATTTTCATACACTTGTTCTTAAATTTGATCAATCCTATAAAAAAGAGATGCGTCTATACATTGTGAGACTTGGGCTGATATCAATCATAACTATTATTTCGGGACTGCTTTTGTCATATTGGATAATAAAAAAAATAAGACAGGCAATAGTCATTAAAAAATTCAACCGCATACCGGAGTTATTGGAGATTAAAAAAAATATTACACTGGCAATTGATCACATGAATGTTGCAGCAAAAAGTTATGACGATATAAATATATTAAAAGAAGAACTCCAAGTCCTTTATTCAGACCTTGAAGAGGGTGTTAAACATGAAAATAAAACTAAATAAAATAAAAGAGTATGTTCTTTCGAAAACGTTCATTTATAGATATGATTTGCTAGCCATTTCAATCATGGCACTTGGGATTCTGTATTATGCATCTGTTTTGCTTCAGCCAGGCCATGTTGTTTTCTCAGATATTGATTTTCCTTTTTACTCAAAGAACTACATGGATGAAATTGTAGGATTGTGGAACACCAGGTGGAACACAGTTTCCTTGCTGAATATCCCAAGACTGTTCTTCATACTGCCTTTATACATTTTATCAGGTATCTTTGATTGGAATGGGCATCTATTCTTAAAAGGATTTATTTTAGAAATCCTGTTTTTATCGGCATTTTCAATGTATTTAATGTCAAAAAGAATAGTAAGTGTTTATTTAGGTTCCAAATTTAATTTATGGAAAATTACAGCCCTAATTTTCGGTGGTCTATTCTATGCATTAAATCCATGGGTTGTTTTTAGAATTCAACATATATACTTGTTAACAGGATACAGTTTGTTTCCGTTGGTTATTCTTTATTTCTTCAAAATATTCGATCACAAATTTCAGAAACAAATGATTCAAGGATATAATATGTATTCCTCTAAAATATACTCGAAAAACATTTTAGATATTCTTATTCTAGCGTATCTGATTACTATGAGTTCTGCAGCAATTCATTATTTCTTCTACTCAATTTTACTTCTAGGACTCCTATATTTACTACTAAATATAAAGTATCTGATTTATTACTCAAGACGAGGAAAACAAATTCTTAAAAGTATTTTTAAGGCAATTTTAAAGAAAACCCTCATTCTTGTCGCATTAATTTCTGGACTATCTTTATACTGGTTAAGCATTTATGTTGGAGGTATTCTATTTGATGTGGGTGCATCTCAGCATAATATCAATGTTATAGATACGTATACAATGTTTTCAAGACATGCTTCACTTGATCAGGTCCTCCTGATGCTGGGCTATTGGTGGCCAATGATAGACTTAAGTGAATTACCAATGACCTTTTACATTGGAGGGGGCATTCTAATCTCAATAATGTTGCTTGGAATCTTTAAATATAGTCTTAAAAATCATATTGTGCTCTTCTTTGCCTTGCTTGGGAGCATACTCATTATTATTGCCTTGGGCGTTTACTATCCTTCAATTTCTAAAGGCTTTTTAACATTAGCAAACTTACCTTTTTTCGGGAATATATTTAGAGATCCTCATAAAGTCATTGGACTCTTAGCTATTGTATATTCTTTGTTACTTGTTTTTGGAATTGAAGCAGTTTATTTATTTACAGAAAAATATAAGTATCACACAACACTAAAAGTATTATTTTCACTGGTTCTTTTAACAGCTGGAATTATGTATTTATCACCGATTAGAAGCATGTATTTTGAACGTTTCTTCCAACCTATTGAAGAACCTGTAGCTTATACAGAACTCAGGAATTATTACTTAGAAACATCTGGCTCTAAATCAAGTGTTTCAAAAGAAGAGCCTTATGCTCTTTATTTACCAGTTGCTGAACAGATGTTAAGACCAATTACACATATCGCAACACCGAAGTGGAATACACCTGAAGGGTATACAGATACAAAAGCCACAGGGGATATTCATATTTACAACTCACCAATAAACACCCTATTTCACCATGAGGGCAATGATCCTACAATCAAATACTACTTTGATCTTATGCAGTTGCTACTCGATCAAGGAAGAACAACGCATATCAACGAACTTGCAAAAGTTTTTGGCATTAATCAGCTAATCTACCACAAGGAATACTTAGATCAGGAAGCTCGACAATCATTTAATGAAGCCATTCTTGACGTACAGAGTGGTTCGGTCTTAGCTTATAGAAATAGTATCTTCTCCGTTTTTGATATCGCACAAAATAGAAAAGAAAACAACTTTAGCCACCGTAGAATTTTTACACCCTATGGGCTTTCGAAAATGAATTCGTACATGTCTTTTACGGATTTTGATCCACTAGAAACACCTGTGATATTTATGAACAAAGAAGAAGCGTTTGACCTAAATTCTATTGGTAAAAATGACATTGTTGAATATAGAAAACTGAATGACTTGATAATGAGCTCAGTAGATTCCAAACACAGAGTATATCCGTTTAACTTTGTAGACGAAGTAAACCCGTATTCCAAATGGTCAAAAACCTATACAACTTTTGCTGATTGGGCTTGGTTTCAAAAGAAACTAGATGTTATCCATCCTTCATTTGATTTCGATAACGACCATGGAATGGTTCTTACTTTTGCATCACAAGCATTTGATGTAGAACCCCATATGAAGAAAACAATAGAAGGGGAAATGGTGTACGATTTTGATTCTTTATTAAGAGCAGACAATTTCTTTATGCCAGATAATTCAGACCTATTTGAAGTGGTGAGTAATCCGTTCAATATTGAAAAGAATGTCGGCGTTTTACATGGAACGGTCTTTAAGGGTGACCCCAGTTTTATATGGCAGGTTGCAAAATCGCCAGTTCTGTCTGCAGAAGAAAAAATGCCCTATCAGTTTAGGGTGCTTGTTTCAGGACGTGGTGCAAATAAGTTACACATGAAAGCAAGATTTTATGATAAAAATCGCAATGAAATCGGTATTCAGTATATTGTTGGTCCAAGTGAAGAAACAAATTTTGACACTGTTGATTTTACAGGAGAGGTTGTATCTCCAAAGGACACGGCATTCTTTAGACTCGATCTATTGACCTACCAACGACCTGATTCAAAAATATACTGGTGGATTCATGATGTAGAAATCAAAAAATTCCCTAAATATACATCACCAAACGCGATAAATATGAACACAGCCCTTGAGCTAGACCGGTTCAGTTCTAGTAAGTATAGGGTGTTTATGAAATATTTCAAATCTGAACAAGGTGGTTTAATGGATTTGGAAGCAAACGAGGTGCTTTGGACTGTTAACTCGAAATCAAATCAACTGAGTGGATTCGAATGGATTGATCTTGGTTTATTAGACGTTTCAGGGGAGAACATAGAAATTAACTTAACCAACATTAGTGGCTTTAATGCCGTGCAAAGCATTGTTGTAATCCCGGTTGAAAGTTATGATGATCTAAAAGAAAAATGGCTTGAAGTTCTCAAATCAAGGGAATCGCTATTGGTGTTAGAAACGGAAATGAATTTTGAGCGGGATGGCAATATTCAAAGCAGAAGACTATACCCTGCCTATAGTTATGGAACCGGAACAGCTTTAAGTGGTGGGGAAGTTACCTCTGAGTTTGAAGTGGTTGCTCCGGGTGATTATGACATGGAAGCTAAGATTCTATATAGTTCTGAAAAAAATGGATATGCGAAAGTTAGCATTGTCAATGCATTAGGAGAAGTAGTTGTAGAGAAACTGATTAAAAGCAGAAGACCTGTAGCCTATGAGAATGATTTGACTGTAGAGTATAATCCGTTAGGACAAATATATCCTTATTCTGTTCTAGACTACGAAAAACCATGGAAATATGAAAATGTTGAAATCTTTGACCAGATTCCTCTCCAAGCGGGTAAGTACAGTATAAATATGGAAATAGTGAGTGGAAATTCAAACTACGCACCATTGAGTTCATTCCATACCTTTGATCCTAGTTCCATAATAACAGAGTCTGTTTTGAGGGATCAGGCAATAATTGATTGTAGTACTTGTGAAAGAATTACACCTGAAATGATGCGTCATATTTACAAAAGTGACAAAGATATGATGATTGAGTTTGATCCTACGTGTTCATGTGATTGGTATATTTCGTCAAGCGACCCCATCCAAGTCGATGCACACGAAGAACTACTCATATCATTTGAAGCACGTTCTGAAGCCATAGATAAAAGGCATAGTAAGATGATTTTTCTGGATGCATACAATCAAGTTGTTTCCACAGCCTTTATCTTTGAAGTTGAGGAACAAGAAAAAATAAAGTGGAATAGATACGAACAGATCGTTAAGGTTCCAGTCGGGGCTGAAAAAGTACTTTATCAGTTTTGGTCAAGAGCTAATAAAACAAGAATGGGCACATTAGAAGTTAAGAATTTCAAGTTAGAGAAATACAGTGAGTTTGTTATGGCAGACTATGTCACTCTAAAAAGCTCGACATTAGATTTATCTGAAAATGATATTGATCCTGTTCTGGTGTATCAACAGGATTCAGAAATGAAATTTAGCCATTATGTAGAAGAAAATTATAATGATAATACAATCTGGAACAGTTTTTTATCTCCCCATAAAATATGGCGTGTGAATAACAATCCATCCAAGTATAAGCTGAACGGGGTTACAATGGGATTCGCGCAGGAGGGTGGAGACTTACACGGAAAGATGAAGCTTAGTTTTGTCTACCATATTGGATTAGGACTTCATTTTGTGACAATACTAGTGGTTCTATTGATATTATGGCATATAGAAAGAAGGACAATAAATGGTGAAAAGAGTACTGGTGGTAGACGATGATCCGTCTATAGTGAGTTTGATTGAAATGACACTTAAAAAAAACAGTTATGAAATAATCACAGCATATTCTGGAACTCAAGCTCTAGAAAAATTAGATAATGAAGATATTCACGCTGCAATTTTGGATATGATGTTGCCTGATATCAACGGTTTGGCACTTCTTAAGGAAATTAGAAAACATCCAAGATTGGGACATATACCTGTGATGATGGTAACTGGGCGCGACGAGGAAATTGATACAGTTCTAGGCCTTGAAATGGGTGCTGACGACTATATCCATAAGCCATTTAAAAAACGTGAGTTGGTTGCAAGGCTCAATGTAATATTTAGAAGAATTGAACAGGATAAAAGTAGTATAGGAGAGCCAATAGTATTTGGTGATCTTTCACTGAACCCACTCACACACCAGCTAATAAAAAGCGGTACTGAGTTGCAGTTAAGCCCCAAAGAGTATAAATTGCTGCTACTCCTTGTCACCAACCCCAATCGAATTTACTCCCGTGATGAGTTGCTGGATAAAGTTTGGAATGATGAAGTCGCCTTCGAAACAAGAACCGTTGATGTACATATCAGACGTCTTAGAACTAAAATTGAATCTGACCCACAAAACCCTGTATGGATTGAAACAATAAGAGGATATGGTTATAGGTTTTCAAGTTGATGTTAGGATGATCAAAATGAAAAGAAACTCTGTGATCTTTAAGCTTTTCGTATTTATGTTATTGTTAGCCTTTGCACTTTCTGTGGTTACGTCATTTTATGTAAAAGCAAGGGTAGAAGCAGATATTGCTGAGCATATGGGTGATGAAGTTAATATCATTGTTGATGCACTTAATTTTGCGGTTACACCACTTTTAGAAGCAGACGATAAACAAGGGATCAATGAGCTCATTGAGAATTTTAAACAATATGAAATTATTAAGACTATCCGTGTTCATGCCATCGATGGTGAAATTTTATTTTCAAATGAAAAAAATGAGATTGGTAGAGTAACCATGTCTCCAATCATTGATGCAGCTGCATATGATTCTGATTATGATATCCAGTCTATTCAAATGGACGATGAGATTATGAATATTGTTGTTCCACTCCTTTGTGGTCATGGGGAAGAACCTAGAGACCATGCAGATGCTGTTCTGTGTTTGGAGTTGGATTTTAACTATCCTGAAGCAATAGGAAAACGCATTGTTAACGACTTGAGTGTAGCTCTGGTTGTGATAACGGTTATTTTCTTAGGTATTTTGTTTATTTTTGTAGATAGAATTCTTCGGAAACCATTACGCAAATTAACATTAGCAGCTGGGGAGATTTCAAAGAATAATTATGAACATCGTGTTGATATTCATTCGAGGAATGAATTGCAGGACCTAGCACTTGCATTTAATATGATGGCAAGCAATATTGAAGCTGATTCCATACGGCTTGCTGAAGCAAAGGAAATAGCTGAGAATGCTTCAGAAGCAAGGTTGCAGTTTTTAGCAAAAATGAGTCATGAAATCAGAACACCACTCAATGCGATTATTGGTTTCACGGATGTATTGGCTGAGCAAACCACTGAGCCACATCAAAAGGAAGTTTTAGATATTGTTTTAAGTTCAAGCAAACACCTTTTGACTTTGGTCAATGAGGTCCTTGATATTTCAAAAATTGAAAATGACAAAATGGTTCTGGAATCGCAGCCTTTCTCGTTAAGGTCATTGGTAGGCGAAGTTGCTAATATGTTTACTTTGCCAACACAAGACAAAAATATTGATTTAACATATGAAATCGATTTTGAAGTTCCAATCATGTATGTTGGGGATGCGCATAGGATTCGCCAAGTTCTTATCAATCTTGTTGGTAACGCTGTGAAGTTTACGCAAACGGGCAGTATAGAACTATTGGTAAGTATTGAAAGTCCAATGACGATCATTAAGGTTATTGACACAGGAATAGGAATTCCTAATGACAAGCTTGAAGGGATATTTGACGCATACTCTCAATCGGATTCGTCAATAGCTCGTAATTTTGGAGGCACTGGGCTGGGTCTTTCAATATCACGACGCATTGCCAATATGATGGGAGGAACCGTTAATCTTTCAAGTGAAGAAGGAAAAGGATCAACATTTACCCTTGAACTGAAGTTAGAACAGATAACTCTAAGAGCAGTGACAGGGACACAGATGGTTGAAAGATGGTTATATGCGGATTCATCAGTTGAAGACATAACACGTGAAGTACTTGTTTCACTTGAGGAAAGGGTAAAAGTTATTGAGGAATTTGCTCAAAAAATGGATTTAGAAAAGTTAGAGTTTCACGTTCATAGTTTAAAAGGTGTCACAGGGAATTTCAATATTAATGAAATATACCTCATTGCCCAGAAATTTGAATCATACCTGCTTTCGGATTCGATAGAGTTTGCTAACATTCAAGATTACATCCATAACATAAAAATAATTTTGAGCAAAATACCAAAAGATATTAATGTGACTAAGGATGATAGAGATCAGCAGGAGCAAGTGGGTGCATTTAAAATATTACTTGCTGAAGACGTTCATGAAAATAGACTACTTATTAAAGAGATGCTTAGAAATTATCCTGTTATGATTGACTTTGCTGTTAATGGTGTAGAAGCCATTGAAATGATGGGGAGGAAGGCTTATGATTGCCTTCTCCTTGATATTCAAATGCCGTTGTTGACAGGCGTTGATGTTCTTAAATGGATTAGAAGTGCAAAACCGAATGAAAACATGTATATTGTCGCTTTAACTGCTAATGCATTTAAAGAAGATATGGAGAAGTACCTAAGTTTGGGAGCACACTGGTTCTTGTCTAAGCCTGTAAATAAAGATGTCCTCCGAAATAAAATTAAAGATTTGATACAACTCAGCATAACGAATGAACTATAACAATAGTTCAATTATAAAAATGCGATAAAAAGTACAATAAAAGGGAAGTGAACAAATAGTTCGCTTCCCTTTTATCATTTAGAACTAGTATTTAAATTTCTCAATCATCGATGAAAGTTGTTCTGCACTGTCCAGCAGCTGGTTTGTTGAATCATTGATTTCTTCTACAGATTGTTGGAATTCATCTGAGAATGCAGCAACTTCTTCTGTTGCTGCAGCTGTTTCTTCTGAAACGGCTGAAATGTTTTGAACTGATCCTATAACAATGTTTTTGTTTGTGTCGACAACATTAACTCGGGCGTTAACCAAATCAATGTGATTAACAATTTTTGAAAGCACTGTTTCAATTTCTTCAGCACCATCACGAGTTGTTGTAACCGCTTCAGATTGTTTGTCTGTAATAGACATGATTTTTTTCATTAAATCACTTGTGTTCTCAACATCCAACTGAATACCTCTTACAAGAGAAGTGATCTGGCTTGCTGATGCCTCAGATTGTTCAGCTAAAACGCGAACTTCATTGGCAACCACTGCAAAACCACGGCCGTGTTCTCCTGCTCTTGCGGCTTCTATAGAAGCGTTTAGTGCTAGAAGATTGGTCTGATCAGCAATGTTCGTAATAACTTCGCTAATGGTATTGATCTCTAGGGCGTTTGAGTGAAGTTTGTTAACAGAATTATTGATTTGATCTGCAGCAGACCTATTGTTATCACTTTGTGTAGATAGCTCTTCAACATTGGTCATGTTCAGCTCATTCAATTTTTGAATTTCTGTAGAGAATGTGTACATGTCTGTTGTTAATTGGCTGATCTCTTGAATCTCTTCGCCTAACTCACCAATTTTTTCTGCGGTCTCAGCAACTTCGTGAGCCTGGCTTGTAGCGCCTTCAGCAATCTCAGAAGTAATTGTAGACAGTTTGTTTGATGTTAAGGAAACTTCGTTTGTTGTAGTTTTCGTAACCGATATTGTGGATTTAACGTCTTTCGAAGTACCATCAATACCAGAAACAATGGTACGAATATTTTCTAGAAAAGCGTTAAAGTTATTAGCAAGTTCACCAATTTCATCTTTATTTGTAACTTCAATCTTCTGAGTAAGATCACCGTTACCAGCAGCAATACGACCTAATTTAGCGGATATGTTCTGAATAGGTCTTACTATAGTTCTTCTTGCAATTTGAACACCAACAAACAATATTGCAATTCCAATGGCTAAGTAAATATATAAGGCAGTTTTCACTGTTGAAATTTTGTTGTCATAACTTGACTGGTACATACCAACAATGGTGTTGATCTCATTTTTCAGTGCAAGAGCATTTTTGTTGACATAGAGTACATTTGCCTCGGTGTTTGTTCCAGCCAATAGGTTTTCAATGGCACCAGAGAACTCGTTGATTGTGGGTTGAAGCGCTTTAATCGAAGTGACTATTTCCTCATTTGAGTTGCTTGAAATATTAAGAGATGAATCTCCATCAACCAAAGCTGTCATGATTTTCTTATACTTAATCAACTCTGATTCTAAGACGTCTTTAACTTCTGCTTCATCAAAATCATGTTTTCCTTCTTTGGCATCAATATACATTAAAGAGTAATCACTTAATAGCATGGTCCTCATACGTTGACTCCCTGCTAAGTTAATGGATACACCATCATCTTGCATCAGATTAAAAGTAAAGAATAATTGCCCCATTGTAAATAGAAAAATGGAGAATACGAGCAGTAAAATTAGACCGATTTTTTTGTCTATGGACTTCATTTTTTGACCCCCAGTTCCTTGTAATGTCTAGTTAAATAACTAAATTATAATCAATACACCAATGAAATCATTATACATTAATTCTCACAAGAATGGTGGGGATTAAACTGAATAATATTAAGATAAATGTGTAACAAAACCATTGAATCACAATTTGTGATTTTTTCTTTAAACCCTGATTAAAAATCACGCATTGTGGTATAATCATAATAGGTTTGGAGTGATAGTATGAAATCTATTGGAAATAGAATTAGAAATCTTAGAAGAATAAGTAAGGTGAGTCAAAAAGAATTGGCCGAAGCACTTGGTGTAGGACAGACCACCATTGCCAATTATGAAAGTGACCAAAGGCAGCCTAGCATTGATAAATTGATTCTTATAGCTGAGTTTTTCGACTTAGGTATTGATGATTTTCTAGAAAGAAGAAAACTGGAGTCAGAAACAAAAGTTGAAGAAAACAAGTCCTACTCTGAGCAACATTATAACGAGTGCGGCGATGCATATTTAGAGTTGTTGCTGAAGCAAGAAAAGAAAGTAGCGGAGAATAAAATTATTGACCTAATTAAAAAAGGACATTCAATTTTTAATGTGTACTCTTCTGTGCTGGTGTATTCACTTCATAAACTAGGTAAATTGTGGGAGACTGGTTTTATCAATACTGCTGAGGAACATATGGTATCTGAAGTTACGCAAAAACTGATAGCTCAGATGTCTTACTTCTCAGGTAATATTGAGAGCAGTTCGTGTAAGGCTGTTGTTGTAAGTGCCTTTGGCGAAAAACATACCATAGCAGGCAAAATGTTAACAGATTTGTTAGAACTTGAAGGCATTGATGTGTCTTATTTAGGTTCAGATGTTCCAACTAGAAGTTTAGTTGAGAGTATCGAGAAATATGATCCAGATGTGTTGTTTATTTCAGTAACGATGGAAGAGTTCGTTGAGACGACAGAATCCATGATAACTGCAATTAGAATGAAGGAGACTTTAAACCCTCTTAAAATACTTGTTGGGGGTCAAGCCTTTGAACATAGGTCTGACAAATGGAAACATATAGGTGCAGATGATTATGCCAGTGATTTTTTAAGTGCAATAGAATTGGTCAAGAAACTGGCAAAAATAAGGTATAAGGAGCTTTCTCATGAAAAAGAATAGAATTCCAGAGTTGGATATAAAGAATAATTTTATAGGCAATATTACAAAATTCTTTGTGGGTAGATTTCAAATGGCAATTTTACTTATACTGCTCATCATTGGCTTAGGTGTTTCAGGGACTCTAATTCTTCCCAAAGAGTCATTGCCTGAAATTGTATTCCCAGCAATGATTGTGCAAACAATCTACCCCGGTGCAAGCCCGGAAGACGTAGAGGATTTGATCACAGACAAAATTGAGTCAAAACTGTCTGACCTTGAAAACCTTGATGAAATGACATCAGAGTCCAGTTTTGGTTATTCTGTTGTTACACTCATTTTTGTTGAAGGCACAGATATGGACAAAACAAAATTAGAAGTGGACAATGAGCTTTCAGACATTCGCTTACCAGAAGGTGTCGAAGCACCAATAGCGAATACATTTTCAACCTCTGAGATCCCTTTGCTTCAATTTAGTATTTCAGGTGAATACTCAATTTTCTCTTTAACTTCATTTGCAGAAGATGTAAAAGAAGGTATTGAGGCAATTTCAGGTGTGGATGAAGTGAACATTTATGGTGGTTTGGAAAGAGAAATTCACGTCAACATCAACCAATCAAAAATGATGGAATATGGTGTTTCTGTAACGGATATTCAGTCTGCAATATCTGCACTGAATGTAGGATTTCCAGTGGGTGAAGCAAATTTAAGTGGTCAAAGATATAACTTGAGAATTGATGAAAAAGTGACCTCAGTTGAAGAAATTGAAAACATTGTTATTCGAACACCGCGCGGAAGTGTTGTCTTTATCCGTGATGTTGCAGATGTAATTGATACCAGTGAAGATATTAAGGAATACAATACCACTTTTATTCGTGAGAGTGGTTCAGAACAGTCGTTTAGTTCTATCCTAATTTCAGTATTAAGGAAGAAGGATAGCGACGTTGTTGGTACCAGTGCTGCTGTACAAGAATATATAAACGACCAAAGAGGACGACTGTATCCAGAAGACCTAAGAGTAAATGTTTCAAGTGACCTAGCGACCGATGTTGAAAGCGATCTTGGAAACATACAGGCAAGTGCTTTTTCAGGACTTATTGTTGTTGTACTTGTATTATTTCTCTTTATAGGATTCAAAGAATCACTTATTGTTTCAATAACCATCCCTATGACCCTATTAACAACTTTAGGTGTGTTAGACAGTTTTGGAATTTCATTAAATGGTTTATCCATACTGGGTTTGATTGTTGCTCTAGGTTTATTAGTCGACAACTCAATTATTGTAATGGAAAACATGGACCGTTTATATAAACTTGGTGCAGACCATGAGAGTGCTTCTATTAAAGGTGTTAATCAAGTTGGATTCCCCGTTTTAGCAGCGACTTTGACAACTATAGCGGCATTTTTACCCCTGGCACTACTTCCGGGCATTATGGGTGCGTTTATTAATAACATTCCAAGAACAATAATTATTGCATTGTCGGCTTCTTTTTTAGTGGCTATTACAATTACACCTTCAATATACTCTAGAATTATGAAGCCAAGAAAGAAAACCTTCTTGTCAAAATGGGCACATACTTTGAAACTTGACTCCAAATCTCTCAAACTGGTTGAGAAAGTTATGTCAGTTTTACTTGTAGTTTTCCTTGCATACTTCGCATTTTCTGGAAGTGTTACAGAATTTAATTTAGGTCTATATGCAGCCATTTTCTTTGGTGTACTAATGACCTTTAAACTTTTTGTATCAAGTGGGACAAGCTTTGAAGAAGGAAGAATTATTAATGGCTATCAATCTTTCATAAGAGTCTTGTTAAATAAAAAATGGCTTAAGGCCTCTGTAATTGTTATTGGATTTTCGGTACTGGTTGCTTGTTTTGGTTTAGTAGGCGCTGGGATTGTAAAGGTGTCATTTTTCCCAGCCAATGAGCCGATCAATATGACAATTTCCATAGACACACCAGGAGGAACAACATTAAAAGATACAGCACTTATAGTTGACGAGGTTGAAGCTTACTTAAAAGAGGTTCCTGACATAAGCTCCTATAACGTTACTATTGGTGGGAATGAACTCGACAAGGCAAACATACTGGCTACATTTGTTGATAAAGATCAATTAACTGTTGACGGTTTCAAGGTAATCTCCGATGCTGAAAAGGCTTTGAGCCGCGTTCCAGGAGCAAAAATATTGATCTCAGGTTCTGCAGGCCAAGGACCACCGGTGGGTAAAGCCATTAGCATTAAAATCACTGGAAACGATCTGGATGAAATGAAATCACTGGCTGAATCTTATGAATCCGTGTATGGATCAATAGCAGGTGTTTACAATACAAATATCACTGCAAAAGACGGCGTTCCACAGATTTATATCAACATACTTGAAAGAAAAGCACAATCTATGGGCTTGACAGTAAGCCAGATAGCTTCTCAGCTTCGAAGTCGGATTGATGGTGTAGTTGCAACAACGCTCAAAGTTGACCGGGTAGAAGTAGATGTGGTTGTGATGATGGATGATATCAATTTCGAAGATATTCATTCTATTGAATCAATTCATATTCAGACCCCCGCAGGGGATATGATTCCATTAACATCTGTTGCAGTACTAGAAGAAATAAGTGGGCTTTCAACGATAAAACATGAGGACAAAGAACGTGTCATAGTTATGGAAGCAGATTTAAAACCAGGTTATAATATCAACGATGTTACAAAAACTTTTGAATCAAGCGCCAAAAATATTGAGATTCCTTCTGGAATTAAGACCTCTTATGGGGGAGATATTGAAGGGATACAAGAGAGTTTCACAGATTTAATAAGAAGTATGTTTTTAGCAGTTTTCCTTGTGTTTATTATTTTGTCAATTCAGTTTAATTCAGTGGCACAGCCTTTTGCTATTTTAATGACAGTACCAATGGCTATGATAGGTGTTATCCTTGGACTGGGTATTACAGGCAATGACTTTGGTTTCTATGCTTTTATGGGGCTGGTTGCACTTGTAGGAATAGCAGTAAATGATGCAATTGTGCTCATTGATTTTATGAATTATTTACGAAGCACGGGAAAATCCTTAAAAGACTCAATTGTTGAGGCAGGAGCAATTAGATTTAATCCTGTTCTGGCGACAACGTTAACAACAATTGGTGGTGTATTACCTCTCGCTTATAGAGATGTATATTATGCTCAGTTTAGTTTTTCTCTTGTGTTTGGATTACTGGTAACGACAGTATTAACATTGATTTATATTCCGATTTTCTACTCAATGATTGAAGGTTTCAAAGAAAAACGGATGGCGCGTAAAGAAATACCTGAGGAGGTTTAGTAATGAATCGATTGAATAGATTTATAGGATTAAGTATCTTGTTGGTTTTAATTGCAACGGGTTGTGCCTCTTCAGGCGGTAATGTTAATGAAACAGAAATTGAAGAGAGCAGCAGTGTTCCGGTTACAATAGCTATTGCTCAAAAAGGAACTCTGTTTGAAAAGATATTAACTCTTGGTGATATTGAAGCAAGTGCCGTCCACAAGATATTATCTGGAAGAGGTACTGTAGAAGAAATATATGTTAAAGCTGGTGATCTTGTTGAAGGTGATCAAATACTCTTCAAACTGGATGTTGGAAATCTACAGAACAGCTATAATACAACAGAGAGTCAACTAAGAACTGTTCGTGACAATCTAAGGATACAGAAAAATGATCAGGAAGCGTTTTACAACAAGCAAGTTGAGTTGTATGCTGCCGGTGCTATATCAAAAGCGGATCTCGATAGAGCGAAACTGTCTTTTAGTCAAATAGACAAACAGTATAGAGATTCTACAATAACATATAGCAATCAAATAAGTAATCTTAAAGATGGACTTGCTGATCGAGAAATAAAAAGCCCTATTTCAGGTAAAGTGGCATCTGTAAACATAATAGAAAATCAAATGGTTAGCGACAGCATGGCTATTGAAGTCATTGATGATTCGAGTATGATAGTTAACACGAAAGTAACTGCGGATCAGATTAATAAAATGAATCATGGTGATCAAGCAACAGTATATCCTGACGGTGACCGAAGAAAAAAAGTCACTGGGACCATTACCGTACTCAATGAGGTGCCTGATTCTAGCACAGGTCTATATAATGTAGAATTACAGCTGGAAGATACAGACTATATGTTGCGGACTGGAGAATTTGCAGAAATAGAAACCTTCATCGACCAAAGGACTGCCATAGTGGTGCCGAAAAAATCCATAAAAAAAATTGGTGAGAAAGAATATGTTTTCGTAGCAAAAGACACAGTTGCAATTGAAAGAGAAGTTGTTACAGGTGCCATTCAAGGAGAACTTATAGAAATTGTTAGCGGTGTAGCAAGTGGTGAAAAAGTAGTGGTTCGTGGTTTGACTTTCCTAAAAGATCAAACGAAAATTGAAATTGCTGAGTAAACTCGCAGAATATTAAAACCCCTGATCTCTAGACCAGGGGTTTTGTTTGCTGTTAAAAATTATGTATTATAACTTTTGCTTTATAACTTTTCTAAAATTATCAATGTAAGTCGATTGAAAGTAATTGCGTCAAAATTTCCATCGTCATCTGTCCAATTTACTTTAATATGACGTTTACTTTCAGCATCATTTAGAAGTGCTGAAATCTCCTCGACAGATAAGTGACCATCGGACAGGTTCAGTAGGGCAGTGCGACTAACCTGAACAATTTCAGTGTCATCTGATTTAATTAGTGATTTACAAATTTTTAGTAGATCAATTTGTTTAGGGTAAAGATTATCCATATAAACACCTCGCGAGAACTATTATACCATAAGAACGTACGTTTGTGTACGACTTAAATTTATTTACCTGAGTAAAATAAATGGTATAATTTTAAATAAAATAAACATGACATCACGTTATAAGAGGAGGCAAAAATGGAAGCTCCAAAAATAATTGATTTACTTAAAGAAGAAAAAGTACCCTACATATTACATGAACATCCAGCCGTGTTTACAGTTGAAGAGGCCAATCAGTTTAAAGCGGGTCAGCCAGGTGGACATTGTAAAAACATGCTACTAACAAACAAAAAGAGAGACAAGTTTTACTTAATCGTTTTAGAATCACACAAAAAAATGAATTTTAAAGAAATTGGTGAGACTATAGGGGTTAAAGGACTGAAGTTTGCAAAAGAGTCAACCCTTCATAGGTTTGGAACCATTGCTGGTGCCGTATCTCCCTTCATTATTTTAGAAGATCTGCATCAGGAAATCACACTCTATTTAGATAATGATTTAACTCGATTTGAGAAATTGAACTTCCACCCTAATGATAACACAATGACGCTTGGAATCGAAACAAATGCATTTTTAGGATTCATGGAGCAAAAAAAGCATGAGGCAATATTGATAGGTTAAGCAAATGTAATGTAATAATTACAATGACTGCGAAATAAAACTTCACCAAAATTGTATGCTAATGATATAATAGTGTAAATGCTTGATTTATTATGGCAATCATAACCGTAATGTTGATAATACATTACGGTTTTATAATTGATCAAATATATTTTGAATCTGATTTGGGTATAGATATTATGAGGTGATTCTATATGCATAAAATGATATGGAAAAAAAATGAAGTATTAATAGTAATTTTACTTTTATCTGTTTTGATTTTGGCTTCTTGTTCAAGTAAAGAACCTATTAAAATTGGATTTGCTGGCAACCTAACGGAACTGGCGGCTGATCTGGGTGTTGATGCACGTAATGGAGCCATATTAAGGGTAGAACAGCAAAATGCAAAAGGTGGTATTCGGGGCCGTAGTGTAGAGTTGGTTATTAAAGATGACAAAGGTCAAATTGAAATAGCTCAAGACCTACATAATGAGTTCAAAGAGGAAAACATAAATCTTGTGGTGGGACATTTAATGTCCAGTATGGCACAGGCAATGATTGAGAGCCAAAGTGAAGAATTACTATTCTTAACACCATCAATGAGTACCAATGAACTGGCGGAGTTGAACGATTATATAATTAGATCTACACCAACACTATATGGTCAAGCCGTTACGGCGATCAACGATTTTGAAGAGAGAGGTGTTGACTCAATATTTATTGTTTCGGATAAACGTAATGCAGCCTATTCTGAGCAGTTGTCTACTTATACCTCTGAGCTTGCCAAAGAAAAGGGTATAAAAGTAGCTGGAATGCTGAATATTTCTGAAGTTGCATATGATTATGAGGAAATTGCATCAGATATTTTAAGTAGTGAACCAGACGCTGTTTTCCTTATAACCAGTGCTATTGATACTGCATTTATTGCACAAAGGATTGATCAGATCAAGGCATATGATCCTTCTATTTATTCAGTAAGTTGGTCTATGACCCGAGACATGATCGAAAATGGTGGAAAGTCAGTAGAAGGTATGCGCCTCATTGGTACATATATTCCAGAAACGCTGCCAGCTCAGTACTTAGAGTTTAAATCAGCATTTGAAAATAGATTTGGTTATACGCCAACATTTATATCCGAACTTGCATATGATGCAACATCCCTAATGATATTGGGAATTGAAAGCTCGAACAGTGAAGATGTTAATAAGGTTAGAGAGGCTCTAATTGATGTGGAGTTTGAAGGCCTGAAAGAGTCGTTTACACTGGATATGAATGGTGACTCTGATAGAAAATATTCAATTAATGAAGTTAGAAACGGGGAGTTTGTACCTGATTGGAAGTGATTTGATGAGAAATCCCAAAATGTCATTAAAAAAAGCTGTCTTACTAGGAATTATGGGTGTCTCGTTGATGAGTTTTGTACTTGTCGCAATGTTGACGGGTTTTTATATGGAAGAATTTATGACATATACCGTTTCTAGATCTAATTCCAATGCAATTGAATTACTGGTTCCTCAGGTGCAACATTATTTTGAACATCCTGAAGGTCTAGCACTGAACATTAAGAAACAATACGAACTGGAACTTAAAGGGAATATACGTCCAAAATTATCAGATCTATTGCATTCTACTGCAACAGATTATATAAGACGTATTGAGAGAATTGATAATCAGGGACTCATTTCAGATGTCTATCCATTTGATAATAATTTGATTGGTATAGACACTTCGAGTAGGCGATATCAATATCTTGAACTTGGTGAAGGTGTTCACAAGACCTCAACTTTTGTGGATCCAATTCTTAGAGATGCAACAATGGCTTTTAGAGTCAGCACATCTGATGGCGGTCATATGGTGATTTATCCAGACCTTAAAGCAATTCAAGGTTTTCTTACCAATGCAAAACTATCTGAAAACTCAAGAATTGGCGTTGTGGATTCAAAAGGGGTATTCGTAGCACACAATATAAAATCATTCAGTGACGAACGATTTTCTGACCCACTTTATATGGTGTGGAAAAAAAACAAACAAACCGTATTTGAAAATACGGTTGTTGATGGAGAGCGCTACAGCGTCAAAATTTCTCAAATTAACAATGAGGGATGGGCTCTTATAGTATATCAGTCTTATAAAGATTTATTAAGCGGATGGATATCATTCCTAAGTAGGATAATAATAGGTTTGATTGTGATTGCGGTATTATTAATAGTAGTCGCATTTAGAGTCTACAACCGAATATCTGAGGACATAAATAAACTGATGCATGGAGTCGATTGGTTGACCAATGATGTCTATGAGAAACCAGAAGTTGAACTTTTATATACTGAGACTTCTGAGATCTTCAAGAGTTTGTACGAATCGGGAGTTCAGCTACGCGATCGAGAAAAAGAGATTAGAGAGTTAAATATCGACCTTGAGAAGCGTGTGGTAGATCGAACGGTTGACTTAGAAGCCATGAATGAAGAATTGATTGCAACAATTGATGAGCTTCAAAGTACTCAGGAGATGCTTGTTGAAGCAAGAAAAATGGCTGAGATAGGTCGAATTGTTTCAGGTGTTGCACATGAGATGAATACACCACTGGGAAATGCATTGACGATGAATAGCTTCCTGGAAAAAGACATTCATGAAACCAAAGAAAAGTTCTTAACAGGTAAAATGTCTGTTAAGCAAGCAGAAATATGGTTTGCGGATGTAGTTGAGAGTTTGAGTATTCAGCAAAATGCCATTAGAAGGTCAACCGATTTAGTGGCAGAATTTAAACGATTAGATGTCAATCGAGATATGAGTGCATCATGGTTTAGTATGGTAACCCTTGCGGATGTTATTCAAAGAAGTTATGCACCAAAGATAGTAGAACAAAATGGTGAAATGGTATTAGAAATTAAAGACGATCAGATTTTTACAGATCCTGAGCTGCTTAGGGAAGTCATTAATCAACTTATTGATAATGTCCTCATTCATGCTTATGAAAAAGATAAAGATCAAAAGATAGACAAAGAAAAATTGCTACATTTAAAAGGTTTTATAGAAATCGATGAGTATGTAATACAAATTACAGACAATGGTGTTGGTATGGATCAACATGCCTGTGAAATCGCATTTAATGCGTTTGAAACAGGTGGTCAGCGACTAGGTCATGCCGGACTGGGTCTGTTCTTAGTGGGTTCATATGTGAGAAACCTACTCAGTGGAGATGTTGCTTGTATTAGTGAGATCGGTGAAGGTACAACTATTGAAGTCCGGATCAAACAACCCATGAATTTAAACCAAATGCGTTCGGTTAATTAAAGACCAATCACTTCGTTCAACTGAAGTGATTGGTCTTTTTTAATTATTCATTTATGTTGTTCAAATAATTATCAATTACAGTATCATAAGAACGACCAGACTCAAGCTCAGAGAGGGCTTGATTCAAATCTTTGCTGTTGATTGTGAAGTTCTTAAGTAACTGATAAAGCTCAGGTTGGCTGGATTTCATGCTTTTGTTGACGAAAGTAGTCATTGTTTCCTCAATACCAAAGGTCTTTTTTCTATCATCGAGTATGTTTAAATCATACTGTCCAAACAAGTAGTGTGGTTTCCAACCTGTGAATACAAAGGGTTCATTATTTTTGTATTTCTTTGATACAAGATCAAATAAGTCAAATTCATCTAAGTACTCAACATGAATATCCTCTAAGTTGTATTCTTTGAGTAGCTTTGGCATCATGGATCCAATAAAAGTAGTTCTTCGACATGAGTATATTGTACCTTTAAAGTCCTTCATTGTTGCAGCTAAGTCCTCAATTTTTGAGACTTTAAAATAGGAAGGGGCTGTAAGCCCCATAATACAACCAGGCGTATTTTTATGAACCTCTTCAATGCTATTGATGTATTGGTCTCTATGTGTTGTCATTGATGGCATCCAGGGTGCTAAAGTGCCATGGACAGTACCATCAGCTAGTGACTTAAACAAATGGGTGTTGGGTACCTCAATGGACTCAAGTGCTATTCCATGCTTCGTTCGTGCTAGACGCTTTAACAATTCAAACTGAAATTTATGCTCTGGGGACTGGGTAACAGCAAATTTCACAAACTTGAATGCATTAAGTTTATGAAGCATTGAGTCAATTCTATTCAACATCAACCGCGTACTGTCGTTTATTGAACCAATACGATCCTTTTGTTGTGCGGTGTTGGCACTTACTTCTTCAGACATGGCATACGTCTCTTCAGTTACTGCAGAAATATTTTGAATGGATCCACTAATATCTGAACTTACCTCAGTAATTAACTTTGCTTTTGTAGTTGTTTCATCAACGGCTTGAGCAATATTAACAATAGATTCTGTAATGTTGTTAAATGAATGTGAGGTATCCTCAATAGATTTTTTCTGTTTATCAATAATACTCATATTTTGATCAACACGACTTGAGATGTTGTCAATTTTTTTATTTACATCTTGAATGAGGTTAAAGATGGTCTCAGTTGATCCTTTAGATGAAATGGATAGTTTTCTAATTTCGTCAGCAACCACTGCAAAGCCGCGCCCAGATTCTCCTGCGCGTGCAGCTTCAATACTGGCGTTTAAGGCAAGCAGGTTGGTCTGTTCAGATATGCCATTAATGATATCCATGACTGCCATGATTTGTTTAGAGGATTGATTTAGGTCATCAACCTCTGTCTTGATTGATGAAAAAGTATCGATGGTATTTAGAGTAATATTCTCTTGTATTTCTATTTGACTGTGTCCTAGTTTAAGCAAGGACAGGGACTGTTGGCTTTTTACTTTTATTTCATTCACTGCAGCTTCAATATCAACAACATACTCAGTATTCTTAAATATCTTGTCCGAGATTGCAATTATTTGTTCGCTTACATTAGAGTTCCCATCTGTTAATTCCTTTATAGCCCGATTTATACCATCGGTTATTTCAGTTATATCAGTTACATGTAATTCTAGATTGGTTCCGATGCTTTCAGTGGTTTTAATAACACTGAGATAGTCAGAAAGGAAAGTTCTCCATTTCATTAGGAGGTCGTACATGGTTTTTGACTCATGATCTAACTTGTTTTCGTCCATATAAACGTCGAAATTGGACTGGAGCATTTGTTTAGTTAGTATTTGAGTATGTTTGTTTCCACGATTCATAAAATTTAACATAACAATCAGATCCTTTTCTTGAAATTAGAGTTAGATATTCAGTTCAGTATATTTGTGAAGAGTCGAAAAATAGTCAAAGGACGGTTTAATGATACGAAATTGAGTGTTTTAGTTTGACAAGCCATTAAGAGAGGTATAATATGAATATACCGACACAGTGTCGGTTCGGAATGAATGTTATGAATAGCTACATATATTTTTTATAATCGACCGACACGGTGTCGGTCTGTGTAATAAGAAAGGACTTATTATGATTGACGATAATTTTGGACTTAAAACCAAAATACTTGAGGCGGCATATGATCTTTTTGCTTCAAAAGGATACGATAAAACAACAGTGTCAGATATAGTGAAAAACTCGGGAAGTTCACGTGGTGGGTTTTATCACCATTTTAAATCTAAAGAAGAAATCCTTGAGTCGATTACTGATGGTTATATTGAGCGCCTGAATCAGTTATTCACTAAAAATATAAGGTCAAAATATTTTAAGAACCAGCTTGACGCATACACAGAAGTTTTTAATCTGGTCATCAGTTATAAAGTGGGTCAATTAGAATCGTGGGGAGAGCTAGAAAACATTTATTCATTCAAAGGTAATCATCAAATCATTTTGAAAATGGCAAGAGATTTCGAAAAAATGACAGCACATATTTTTGAACAGTTGATTGAAGAAGGCAATACAAGTGGGGAGTTTCACTGTGAGTACCCCAGAGAAGTTGCAAGTCTTAGCTCAAGAGAACTGGTTCTTGTTATTTCTGAAGTGCAAAAATGCCATATGAGTGGGTGTACAGCACTTACTGACGTGCTTAAAAACAGGGTGAAGTTTGTGGAACGATTAATTGAACGGGAGCTTGAAGTCACAGGTTTTACTGGTCAATTTGAGATCATATTAGAAAAATATTTAGAAGCAATGAAAGGACGTGCTTAATATGTTGATATGGTTTGACAATGAAAAGAGTAACCAGTTAAATGAGGTTGGTGGCAAAGCCTATAATCTTTCTAAAATGATTCGTTCAGGAATTGACATTCCAAATGGATTTACGATCTCATCACAAGACTATGAAAACTATATTGAAAGCAACAATCTTAAGAGTAAAATTGATTTGATTTTAAGTAAAGAAATGCCTTTTTCTGAATCTGCTAAGGAAATTCAAAATCTTTTTCATAAAGATCTGATATCAGAAGAACTTCTAGCGGAACTTGGAAATGCATTTTCTAAGCTCGGTGCAAAACAAGTCGCAGTAAGAAGCAGTTCTACTGCTGAGGACTTACCTGGATTCAGTTTCGCAGGGCAATACAGTAGTTTTCTGAATGTAACAAAAGATAGACTTGTTGAAAGTGTCATCAACTGTTGGAAATCTTTATGGAATGAGCGCGCTATAGCATATAGAAAAGAACATTTTAAAGATAATGAGTTTTCCCATGCCGTTGTTGTTCAAGAGATGGTTGACGCTGAAATCTCTGGAGTTGTTTTTTCATCGAATCCAATGAACAATGATCGTAATGCCTATGTCATAAATGTATCCTATGGATTGGGTGAGGCAATCGTATCTGGAAGCATTATGCCAGATCAAATCATATGCTCAGTTGATGAACTGGGTACGATGAAAACTGAGATGGAAAGTAGGATCGGAACAAAGATCGAAACAAAGATCGGAACCAAGAAAAGCAAGTATGTTTACTCTGAAAAGGGTATAGTCGAAGTTGCTGTAGCTGAAGAATTACGGACACAATTGTCGATGAACTTAAAACAAGTAAGTCAATTGGTTAATAAAGCATTTGAGATCACTTCACTATATGGACAACCACAAGATATTGAGTTTGCCTTTAATAAAGAAGGTAAGTTGTACATTTTACAGTCTAGAAATATCACATCACTATACCCGGTCGACCATTTAAAACAGGATGGAAAACTAAGAGCATATATGGCTGCAAGTACTGTGTTATTAGGGATGAAGGAACCATTTACACCTCTAGGGGCTGATATATACGGTGGTATGTTTCCAACTGTTCTAGAAGTGATGACTGCAAGAAAAAAGAAACTGCCTAGGGATTTTGTTTCCTATAATTCAGCGCGAATCTTTGTAGATATTTCATACATGTTGTCCAGCAAGTTTGTAGCTAAGAATTTTGCGAATGCCTTTTCAGGATCAGACCTACCACTTAAGTTAACCATGGATCAACTGCTATCAGAGCATGGAACAAGGTTTAGAAATCAAGGCATAAAATTTAAGTTCTCACCAAGCCTTATAATTGGATTAATGAAATACTCCTTTTCGATGGTTAGGAAGATGAAAGGTATAAGTAAACGAACACCAGAGGAAAAATACGCTGCTATTATTGGTCTTGGAAATGAGTTCGTGGATGAAATTGAAAAAAAATCCGTAGAGCTGGAAACTGCCAAAGATATTTTATCCTATTGTGATGAGATAATGCTAAAAGCATTTAAACTGACTCAGAGGCAGGCGCTCTACTGTATCGAAGTTGGAAATTATGCGAAGCTAGAGAAGAAGATTAAGTCGATACATGGATCAAAGTATAATTTGGACCGATTAACCTATGCTTTACCGAATTGTATTACGGTAGAAATGGGATTGGAACTGAACAGACTTGCCCAATATTTTGACGAGGAAAATGTAAGTGTGGATGCAAAGCATGAGAAGTTTAGGAAGTTCCTCAGTCAGTTTGGCCACCGAGGCACAATAGAACTTGATTTAGGAACTAAGCGCTGGAGAGAAGACCCAACCTATTTGGTTAACCAAGTTAATAAGTACATTACAGATAAAAATTACTTAAAAAACTTAGAAGATGTAAAATTCAAGGCGTTAGGTGCACAAGCCTTTATTGAGGAAGTTCATAAAGAAACTTCAAAGGTTAAAAGTGTGAAAGTAGCCAATAAATTAAGAAATATGATGTTAAGCTACCGCAGCGCTGCTGGTATGAGGGAGTACCCAAAATATAATATTGTTCAAGGTTTAAATACAGCAAAGGTGATGCTCTTAAAACTCGGAGACCAGATGAAAGAAAAGGGTTATATAGAGGATAAAGAGGACATTTTCTATTTGCATAAGAACCAAATATTAGATGTGTTTGATGGAAAGATTGTAGACGCTAAGGCATTAATCAGAGGGGCAAAGCAGAATTATTTCCGAGAATTAAAAAGAAATTCTGTGCCTAGATTTGTTTTAAACACAGGCAAAACGTATTATTCTCATTTGTCAGAACCTACAGAGGGGCGTGAGAATATACTTCAAGGTATTTCTCTATCCTCAGGCATTTATGAAGGAAATATTAGAATAGTAACGGATCCACTTGAAAGCGATTTAAAGCTAGGTGAGGTGCTCGTTGCAGAAAGTACGAATCCAGCATGGACACCCTTGTTTATGACAGCGGGTGCTTTAATTATGGAATACGGTGGACCTTTAAGTCATGGAGGCATTGTCGCAAGAGAGTATGGCCTTCCAGCTGTTGTTGGTATATCAACGATGTCAGGCAACCTTAAAAATGGTCAAAAAGTTAGAGTTGATGGTAATACGGGTATCGTTGAAATACTAGATACAGATAATTGAAATGAATAGAAATTACGATGGTGGTACAAAGTAAAAAAATTGCTTTGTACCATCTTTTATTTATATTGATTGGCAATAAAATATACAAAGTGAATAAATTCCTAAAAAAATCATGATTGAGTATTATGAAGCTTTTCAAGGATATTATACTGTGTTAGTCTAAGATATATCCGTCGGTCAGGAGGCTTTATGAATAGTTTTAAATCACTTGGAAGAATAATTATTATAGCGTCAGTGGTTACTGTACTTTTTACCATTGGTATTAACAATCAAACAACTAAAGCATTTAGTACTTTAAATAGAAATGAGCAAATAATTGATACGATCAGTTCTCATCTGAACGAAAATGAGTTGCCACTAAGAGTATTTGCAAACATTGCAACTCAAAATATTTCAGATGATGCAAAGTACAGGGTCCTTTCTGAAGCGTATTTGAAAAATAAAAATGATTTCCAATATCATTTGGAATCGTTTTTAGAAGCAAGCAGTAAGTTAGAGTTTGAGTCCTATGAGTTTATTCTTTATGAGCTAAATTCTAAAGAAAAAAGAGAGCTTACACAAAGACTTCAGATTTTGAGAAGAGACATAGAAACCATGAACGGATTAATCTCAAATGATTTTGACGTTCCTGTAGTGAGAGATATTCAAGCCGTTAAAAACTTAGAGGAAAGATATAATCTGGTTACTGAACAACTTAGGGCATTTCATAATATCTATTTTGAGTTTGCTGAAAACATTAGGAATCAATATATTTATGTCTATAATGGTTTAATCTATATTGCACTATCTCTCATTGCTTTCATGGGGTATGTGGTGTTTAGGATTATTAGAAATGACTTGAAGTTTATTTCTAAAACATATAACCAATTAGAGGAACATGATTATGACATAGAAAAAATACTGCCAAAGCCACCGGTTTTCCAAGAGGAAATAGAAATATATAACACAATAGAGAAGATGTTTGAGGAACAAAAGACCTTTGAAGATTTTAAGAATCTGGTCAGTCAAACCTACTTGATGGACGATATATTAGACATGCTTTTTGATAGAATTAATAGGTCTATACAAGTTGACCGTATTGGTATAGCATTTATTGACTACAGAAGAGATTGTATTGTTGCAGAATACGGTGTCTCTAACTACGATGACCTCAGACTGGGTGCTGGGTATGAAGTTAGACTTGGGAATAGTTCTTTAAGGAAACACCTAAATAATCACAAAGGGTATATCAACAACGATGTGGAGGGGAGTTATGAGAGTAACCCACAAAGTACTTCCCTAAGACTTATATTTGAAGAAGGCATTCGGTCAAATATGATTATCCCACTGGTCTCTAACAATGTTGTTTTTGGTTTCATATTTGTGAGTTCAAAACAAAAGAGCTACTTTACTGAAGAACACCTACGATTTGTCTCAAAGATAACCTATGAAATTACTGGATCATTAAATAGGTCATACCTACTTAAGGTTGTTCTGGCAAAAATGACAACAACTTTTGCCAAGTTGGTTGATCGTAAAGACAATGAAACCGGTGACCATATATTAAGAATGGTCAAGTATTCAACAATTATTGCTGAAGGTCTAAGAAAGATGGATAGAAAAACACACCCAATGGACAGAAAAACAATACTGGAAATTGAAAGACATGCCTCAGTTCATGATATTGGTAAAGTTGGTATTCCGGATGACATTCTCAAGAAACCGGGTAAATTAACCAGTGAAGAATGGGAGATCATGAAGACACACGTGACGATTGGGAGTGAAATATTCTCTGAGTTAAGAAGTGACTTTGGGATGTTTGAGTCTGATTTTTATAAGGTAGCAGAACAGATTGTTAAATTCCATCATGAGAAGTTTGACGGATCTGGATACCCGTATAAACTTAGAGGTGAAGAGATACCACTGGTTGCGCGAATTGTTGCACTTGCAGATGTCTTTGATGCACTCACCTCAGAACGTGTTTATAAAAAGGCGTTCACTTTTGAGAAGGCTCTAATTATTATTGAGGAGTCCAGCGGTCATCATTTTGATCCGGTAGTGGTTGAATCATTTACAAATGAACTCGCTAGCATTAGGAATGTGTATGATAAGAACTTATAAATAGAATTATTTTAGATTGCGTAAGTTGTGACTGTATCTGGGGAGCTGATAAAATTGGACCAACTAGAATATTTAAAAGATATGCCCGCCAGTACTGGGCAAATTATCGCAACGTTTGCAATTGTAGCTTTAAGCTGGCTTATAAGGCGGATTATACACCGTTTACTTCATACCTATATCGGTGAAGTGCAGGTTTATCACAGATATAAAAAAGTGACAACCTATACCTTGTTTTTTATAACAACCCTCTTACTTATTGTGATTTGGTCAAAAGATTTTATGTCCATTACAACTTTTTTAGGACTTGTATCAGCAGGTATTGCCATTGCATTAAAGGATCTACTGACAAGTATTGCAGCTTGGTTGTTTATCATTTCACGTAAACCTTTTATGGTAGGAGATAGAATTCAGATAGGTGACCTACATGGAGATGTTATTGATCTTAGGATTTTTCAGTTCACTATCATGGAGATTGGAAACTGGGTTGACCATGATCAAAGTACGGGAAGAATAATCCATGTCCCCAATCATAAAGTTATGACAGAGGAGTTGGCAAATTATTCAGCAGGCTTTGAACACATTTGGAATGAAATAAGTGTAGTTATAACCTTTGAGTCTGATTGGGAAAAAGCAAAGGCTAAACTTAATGATATTATTATGGAACATGCTGATCACCAAACAGCAGGTGTAGATGAAAAGCTAAAAAAAGCTTCAAAAAAATATATGATTTACTACCGAACGTTAACGCCAATCGTATATATGGATGTTATTGATCAAGGCGTTCAACTCACAATGCGCTACCTTTGTAAACCCAAATCCCGTAGAACCACCGTGGATCATATTTGGACCGATGTTTTGAAGTATATAAATAATGAACCGAATGTTGAATTAGCATACGCGACAACACGTGTGATTATGAGTCAAGACAAAGTAAATACTTAGAAAAACATAGTAATGGCCAATGTAGCCCCTTCTAAGGAAGGGGCTATTTTTAACTATTTTATGGATTTTGAAAAGAGTTTATTCTTTAAATGTCTGAAATCGTTGGTGTACTCTTTAAGTAAGTTGGCGTTGGCATGAATTGAGTTTTCTTGTGTTAGCCATTTTTTAAAGAGTTTGCTCGCAATAAGACCGCCCAGAATATTGCTTAAGGAAATAGCCAGCCAAATTAAATTTAAATCAAAATAGGACGCAAGGTGAAGAAGTGGTATGAGTATTACGGTATATTTAATTACGGTAATTTTAAGAGCTTGCATAGGTTGACCTACAGCGTTAAAGAATGAGTTTGTTATATGGGTGATTCCAAACATTGGATAAGAAAACCCCAGAATTATCAAGTAGGACTTAACAGACCGAATAATTGCTTCGTTATCAGTGAATATCGAAGCAATCTGCTCAGATAGTAATAGTATGACCATATATAAGAAAAGACTCCAGTAGATTGCTGTTTTTCCTGAAAGGGCGACAATCTCATCTAGGTGCTGCTTTTCTTTTGCGCCATAGCGTTGTGCTGTCATAGGAACAAGTACAATGCTCATTGCCAAAATTAGAGTTAAACTAAGGGATTCAATTTTTGTTGCAATACCAAATGCTGCAACGGACTCAGGTCCAAAAGCAGAAACATATCTGGTCATGAATCCAATTGCTAGGGGGACAACAAGTTGAACACCAATAGCAGGGAGTCCAATATGCAGAATAGAAAGACTTCTTTTCACAAAATGTAGGGTATGTCCTTTGGTTTTTAGTGGACCCTTAAATATCAAGAATATCATGATGATAAACATTACAAAGAGCCATGAAATAACTGTCGCAATAGCAGCCCCACGAATGCCCATGGCTGGTATTGTTGGTGTACCAAAAATGAGTATATAGTCTAGAACAAGGTTTATGAGGCCTCCAATTCCCATTACCAAATCAGGAACAAGTGCCTTACCCGTTGCTCTTAATGAAGACATACCAATCAAAGCGATCATAAGAGCTGGCATGCCAGCAAAAATGACTATTAAATAGGAATCTATAAACTCAAACAAGTGTGTGGAAGCACCTAATGTTGCGTAGAGTGAATATCTTGTTTGATATATAAATGCACTTAGTGATATTCCGATGATAATAGATAATATTAATGAGGTAAGTGTAAGTTCCTTAACCTTCAATTGGTCGTTTTCTCCGAATGCTTTTCCAACTGTTGCACCAACGCCTACAGCCAATCCCATGAATATACTAATCATTGCAAAATAAATAGGATATGTGAAACTGACAGCTGTGAGTTCGGTTGAACCAAGCTGTCCGATAAAATAAGTGTCAACCAGTTGGAAAAGAAATGTCATAATCATGCCTGACATGGCGGGGATCAACATTTTAATAAGAGAAGAGCGAACTTCTTTTTTTATATTCATAAGTATAACCTCCAAGAGATATTGATGTACAAACAACTGTTGTATATACATATGTTATAATATAATTAACATCTTGTCAATATTGCAAGAATTCTTGACTCAATTAGTGGAGTATGGAAAAATAAAGTATGTACATTAAATGTAACAACAAAGGAGTGCATTATGGAAAATTTCAAATACTATGAAGCCATAGCAGAAATAATGAAGGCTGGACATAGAATTACAGAACAAGTATCTAGTTTATTAAAGCCTTTTAATATGACTGAACCTCAATACAGTGTGATGCGAATACTAGAGGATTCAAACGGTACGGCTTTAACAGTTCAAGAAATTCAAGAACAAATGTATAGAAAATCAAGTAATGTTTCGAGAATTGTAGATAAATTACTTGATAAGAAGTTGGTAAATCGGGATTTATGTAAGACAAACAGACGTAAAGTGGAAATCACATTAACCATTGAAGGAATAGAGTTATTAGTAAAGCTAAATGAGGTGGTTCATCATTATCATGACCCGATGCGAAGCCATTTAGATGATGAGGAATGTGTAGTTTTGATGACTCTGTTAAGAAAACTAGATGTCGCCGATCTTTAAATATCGATTAACACCTACGAACAATGGATATCTATTAAAGAAAGAATGTACGTTGTTCATTCTGTCAAGGAGACGATTTCTATGAAAGAAACTAAAGTGAAAATTCGTGAACAAGATAAAATGAAATCTGTTAAAATCACAGGCTCTGAAAAGCCTCAAGTTCATGATGAATTTACTGAGAAATGGCAGAGAATACTGAATTTGTTTTCTAAAATTTTAAACGTACCTTCAGGACTCATCATGAAAATTACTGAGGACAGTATGGAAGTGTTTCTAAGGAATACCAATAGAGAAAATCCCTATAGAGTTGGCTCAAGTGACAAATTAGGACATGGGTTGTATTGTGAAACTGTGATTGGGACAGATTCAGAGTTGGTGATCGAGAATGCACTTAATTCTACAGCATGGAAAGACAACCCGGATGTTACAGTAAACATGATTTCTTATTATGGAATTCCCATAAAATGGCCAGATGGAGAGTTTTACGGAACGCTATGTGTCTTGGACAATAAAACCAAGGTTTACGGTGAAGATTTTAAAATGATTATGCGTGAGTTTAGACAATCTATAGAAAAAGATTTGGAGATTATGTGTCTGAACAAAGAACTGAGATTTTACTCAGAGATTGATGCACTTACCAATATATTTAACAGACGATATTGTGACCGTTCTCTTGCAGAAGAGTTCGAAAGAAGTCAAAGAACAGGCATTGATTTCTCTGTTGCAATCTTTGAATTAGACCATTTTAAAAGTATTAATGACACATTAGGCCATGAAATGGGAGACAAAGTACTTAAAGTGTTTTCTAAAGCCTTTGATGACAGAGTGAGAACTATTGATACCTTTGGGAGGTATGGTGGTGACGAGTTCATGCTTATTTGTCCTGGTACCGACTTAGAAGGTGTTGAGTATATAATTACAAGCATACGAGAGGAAGCCCTTAAACATATGCGTGGATTGGTACAATACGCAGATTTCTCATATGGTATATCTGAATATCGAAAGTACGACAAATCTGTTGAAGACGTCTTAAAGCGCGCAGACGACAAAATGTACGAAAATAAACGATCAAAGTACTAATACCTGATAAGTAAAAGAAAGTTGGAGCGTGTTTCTGACTTTCTTTTAACATTGCAAAAATTAATAAAGACTCATACATATGTCCTAGTTGTGGGTATACTCATTGAATAAGCAATTCAAGAGCGGGTAATTATGATAAATAGATAGGATGCTTGCATACAAGAACCATCTATAGAGTAAGTGTCTAAGATGATCAAAGGGTGATGTTATGAATACTGAATTGCTATATACAATGGGAATTGGAAATATAAGAAGTCACGTTAGTGTAAGTGTGATGCAAACGTTGCTCTATTTGTTTGCAATCGATATGACAAATCCGATGCGGGGCATACTAATCGCATTGTTCTTGTCTTCTTTGGTAGCATCCATAGATATGGGACTTATTCATTACTATAATAGTGAAGATGCTACAGTTGGTGGTGGAACAAGATATATAAGAAACATTGATGATAAGATCAGAATTTTTAGAAAGATAATGCTGGTGTCCTATGGTGCAAGCCTGGCGTTGTTAACACTTTTGTATTTTGCTCGTATTGGGGTAGCGCCATATTTTTCATTTACAGGACCGGGGAGTTTACTGATTTTACTAATGATTATGGTTGCACATGATTATAGTGTGAATATGAGATATTCTCAGCTTAAAAAAGCCAATTGGGTATTTGATTACAACAAGAATCCAACTGTTAGAACAGTTTCAACGAGTATGAATGTTGGTATAAACATTTTCAATGAAAAAAACCATTTCGTAGTCAATGAAACTTCACAACCTGTAGAAATTGACGAAGTATTTGACCAGTTGCCTCCTGGAACCAAAATGAGTGGTCATAAAGTGAAGAAGCCTGATTTCAGAGAAATTGCATTTAATACACAGTACAAATACACAAGTATGGGGTCGTTTAAATCAATTAATCTAAAAAAAGAATCAAAGCATGATATAAATATGTTTAATCACTATATGAAAGAGTTAAACAAGTACTCTTCACTTTATTTAATTGAAGATGGGTTTGTAAAATGTATTAAAACTGTTATTTCAGTTAATCGAAATAAAGTAGAAAAATATATTGAAGAGAATGATTATGTGAAACGATTTGTACCTTCCAAAGATGCGGAAGTGGCATACATCTCAATGATGTTAAAACCAGAATTTGCCAAACAGTCTTTAGAGAAGTTTATGAAGATCAATACAAGAATCATAAAAAAATATGAGTTGAGACAAACCAACACAGGTTTGTATGTTAGTGAAATAAACGAAAAGAAAGAGGATGAAGAGGATATTTCATATTTACAACAGTATATGTCACTGAACATTGATGAGTACAAATGTAAATTTGAAGAATCTGATGATAGCTCTGCATATAATTCATTTCAGGATAAGCTTGATGGATATACTAAGAATAGAAGCAAAGATAACAAGAAGATTATAAAAACACTTCACAGATTGGATGTTGCTGGAGAAAAAATATATGTCTTCATCCAAGATTTAAAAACACTGAGTGAACTAGATGAAATTATTTTTTCGAAGTTTATAAATCGCGATCTTAAAAAGGTTACAGAGAAATATGGAATAGAAGAATAGGATTTACTAAAACAAGGAATGATCTGGTGTAAAAAAGGCCTATTGAAGTCAATCTTCAATAGGCCATTAATATGCATGGAATTACTTTTCGAATAACATTTCAATATGAGCTATACCATCCTCCAAATAACTTTCTGACACCTGTTTAAAGCCAAGGCTCAGATAAAACTTAGATAAATATTCTTGAGCGGAAATACGAATGGAATCTTCATGCATCTTGTTGATAACATGATCGATAGCCTTTTCCATAAGTTTGCGTGACAGCCCTTTTCCACGACCAAGTTTGCTTGTAAGAACACGTCCTATAGATACTTCTGAGTAAGTTTGTCCCTTAGAAAGAACACGTAAATACGCTACTATTTTGTTGTTTTCTACATAATAAAGATGTTCAGCATGTTGATCCTTGTCATCAATATCTGAGTAAATACATTTCTGTTCTACAACAAAAACTTCATTTCTAACACGTAATATCTCGTATAACTCCCTAGTGGTAAGTTGATCAAATTTCTTAATATAATAGTCCATACACGACCTCACTTGATTTAGTATGCATATTTTATCATACTGCCAGGCTTTTGAATAATAAGTTATTTTTCCATGAGTTTTTTCAAGGTATCATAGTCTTTTTCTATTGATTTTTGAACCATTAAATTTAAGACAGGGGCAAGAATGCCAAACAAACCTTTTGGCTCACCAGTAACTATGGCTGTAACTTTACACCCTGATTCCGTAGGATCAACGCTTCTATCAAATTCTATAGGAAAGGTACCTTCAATACTCTTGGCTTTAATTCTTTTTCCTGGTATATATTCAACCACTCGAAACTTTGATTCAATAACTTTTCCTAAAAAATTTGCAGTTTGTTGATATTCTGATCCGACTACATGTGATGGTTGTGAAAGGTATTTACATGAAAGCATACCACCTTGCCAGTTTGGATTGTTTTCAAAATTACTGATATACTCAAATACTTCTTCAGCTGTTTTTTCAATATAAACTGTTACTTGAACATGTGTCATGTGATCACTCCTTATAATCCGCCACTATATAATAATTACCCCTATGTGGGGGTTTGTATCATAGGTCTCAGTGGTCTAAACTATAAAACCCCCTTACAAAGAGTTAACTCTGTCAGGGGGTTTTTGTTTTATCTATTCATCATTGTGTTCTGGTTCTACAAGTTTACCTTCACTTAATTCTTTGACATCGAACTCAATGCCTGCCATGTTTTGAATCTTCATGAGTGTTGGAATTTCTCTATCTGTGGCAATTGTGATGGAAGTCCCTTCCTTGCCAGCACGACCCGTTCTACCAGCTCTATGCGTATATTCGTTTAAATTCTCAGGTATATCTAAGTTGATGATGTGAGTAATATCCTTTAAATCTAACCCTCTGGCAACCAGGTCTGAAGCGACCAGAACAGTTGCTTTGCCACCCTTGAAGGCGTCCAGCATTGCTTTTCGTTCAGCCTTAGTAGAGTTGCCATAGATACCTACAGCTTTAATCTTGTGGTGTACAAGTTTAAGTGTAACCTCTTGTATTTTTTCATTTCGATTGATAAATACTATGGTCTTTTTGGGCTTTGTTGCATGAATGAGCTTACGCAGAACATCTACTTTGTCTCGTCGTTCAGCAAGCACACAGATATGTTCAATATTCTCATTTACAGGTTCATGTTCAACATTTACAAACTCAGGTTCCTTCATTAACTCTACAGCACGGTTAACGGAGTCCTGTGGAAGGGATGCTGAAAATACCATAAGCTGTCGATCGCGTAGGGTAGTTTTAACGACCGCTTTAACATAATCAATGTTGTTGTCTGAAAGCAGTTTGTCTGCTTCATCAATAACGATCGTTTTAACTTGGTGTGCTTTAATTTTTTTCATTTTAATAAGCTCTAGAATACGTCCAGGTGTACCAACAATAATATGTGGTTTCTTTTTTAGAGCTTCAACTTGTCTTTTAACATTAACTTGACCAATAATAGTCGTTGATCTTAGGTTGCGTCCTGAGTTTTTCGCAAGGGTCTTGATCACGTTATTGATCTGTACGACCAGCTCATGAGTGGGTGCAATAACAATGGTATTCAGTTCTTTTGAATCCGTGGGTATACGTTCAATAACAGGTAACAGATAAGCGTAAGTTTTGCCACTGCCTGTGATTGCCTCGGCGATAATATCTTTGTTTTCAAGTGCCAGGGTTATTGCTTCAGTTTGAATACCCGTTGGTTCAACTATTTTTTCTACTGCCAGTCCAGCAATTATATCTGCACTTATATTTAATGAATTGAATGTACTCATATAGTTTAATCTCCTCTTCGATTCCATCCGCTAATTTTATAATTAGACAGGGCTTTTGTCAACAGAGATTCATTTACAGTTAACTAATGAGCATGTTTATTGATTGCACCCAACAGGCGTTTTAAACCCTCTTCAAGTATACTGCGTGGGCATGCCATATTAAGTCGGATATAACCATTAGAATTGGCTACGAACATATCTCCGCCCTCTAATAGGAGACCTGCTTCTTTAGCAAAAAATAGGGGAAGTGATTCTACATTGGGCAAGTAGGCACTTACATCAATCCAAGCCAAATAGGTAGACTCAGGAATTTTAAACCGTGCCTCTGGCAAGTTTTCATCAATGAATGATTCAAGATATATAAAGTTATCATCTAAATACTGTGTGAGTTCATTAAGCCATTGGTGTCCTTTTTCATAAGCGGCTTGAGCAGCAACGATGCTGAGAGGGTTATCAAAAGCTAAATGCCTCTGGTCCCATTTTTCGCGTAGATGGTCGTTAGGAATAATAATGTTCGCAAACATAAAACCAGCCATGTTGAAAGTTTTACTTGGTGCCATACAAGTGATGATTTGATCTGAATCTGGATATAATCCAGCGAGTGGTATATGACTGTTGTTTGAACGGAGTAGGTCACAGTGTATTTCATCCGAAATAATAGTCACATTATTATTAAGACAAATATCAGCAAAGCTTCTGAGCTCATTTTCACTCCAAATGCGCCCAGTAGGATTGTGTGGATTACAGAAAATAGCCAATGTCAGCTTTTCATCTTCTACTTTTTTGGTAATGTCATCAAAGTTCATTGTATAGTAGTTATCTTTTTCAATAAGTTCAGAAGACACCAGCTCTATTGAATTATAATCCGCTGCATGTTTGAAAAAAGCATATGATGGTGTAACAATTAATATTTTTTCATCTGGTTTACAAATATACTCGACAAGTTCATAGAGTGCTGGAATTACACCGGGTGATGTTCTTAAGTGATCATTATCAAATGTCCAATTATATCTAGAATATGTCCATTTGGAGAAAGCATCAAAGTAAGTCTGATTGAATACCTTAGAGTAACCGAATATGCCGTGATCCAAGTGGTCTCTTAGGGCATCAGTAATTTCTGAAGGCGTTTTGAACTCCATGTCTGCTATCCACATACGGATGAAATCCTTGTCTGCGTATGGGAATGAAATGTCTCCAAAATCTTTGAACATATACTCTCTATAACCATCTGTATTCATGGCGTTAGTACCCTGTCTGTCAATTATTTCATCAAAATTATATTTCATAACGGGCCTCCATAACATTTATATATACGTCTGTGATTAGCCAAAATCTTGTATGTATATATTATTTCATGCTAAGAAGAAGAAAACAAAAGTCTGAAATTTATCTAAAAGAAACAAAAATAAACAAAAGTTTCGTTTGAGTAGAAAAACGTGTCAAAATCAGCCTGATTTTAATTAGAATATGATATTCTTATATATAATCATGGCTAAAGTATACTCTTATGAAACATTTGTGAGGTGAAGTAGATTGAATAATATAAATATGGAAGTTGGAAAAAGAATAAAGCGATTCAGAAAAAGTAAGGGTCAAACCATAGAAGGATTGGGCCTAAAAATTTTTAAAAGCAAGGCAACGGTTTCTAAGTATGAAAGAGGTGACATATCAATAGATATTGTGACACTTTATGCTATCGCAGAAGCCCTTAATATACGTGTAGAGCAGTTGCTACCGGTTGTACAATCCGAAGTGCAGAGTTTTGCCAACGAAATGCCTTCAACTTTCTTTAAGAATGCCACTAGATATTATGCCTATCAATTTGATGGTCGTAACAATAGTGTTAATAGAAGTGTTATCGATATTACAGGGAAGCTAGAAGACAATAAGTATACAACCATGTTGTATATGAATGTTCCAGATTTTGAGGCGTATCAGATTTGTGAGAACACTTACATCGGATACACTGAGCATTATGATTCATTAACCAAAATGATGCTTATCAATCAAGCGACACCTATTGAGAGCATTAGTATCAATATATTGGCATCCTTTCTTGAATCAGATCAAAAGTGGGGACTTATGTCAGGTGTGTCCTTTAGACCTTTTATGCCAATCGCTAGTAAAATGTTGTTATCAAAAAAGCCCCTTGAAGAAAACAAGGAGCTTATCGATAAATTGAAAATATCGAAAGAAGACTATAGATTAATGAAAATATTTAATATGTTCAGTGTGACTTAACTTATTCAAAGAATATGGGTGCTCTTGCATCGGGTTTATCTTTGATAGCTTCTACATATGCGATAGGTATTGTAGCGTCTACAAGAGCTGTGCGCCTTATGTAGAAATTATGACTTCTTATAAAATCGTGATAATCCTGCTCGTTCCATTTATGATATGTCTTATACCCAAAGCCGCCTAATATGTTAGAAAGTATACTAGATTTAATGTTTTCATTGTGCAAGAAAGTAGGTGCGATAAAGCGACCACCAGGTTTGAGCACACGGTAGATCTCTTTAATCGCTAGATATGGGTCGGGTAATATATGTAGTGCATTTGAGATAATAACAACATCATATGAATTGTCAGGGTATTTCATATTACAAACATCAGTCTGTTCGAACGAGATATTTTGATGCATTGTGAACTTACTTTTTTCAATAGCCTTATTTAGCATAACTTGAGAAATATCAGTTGCATGTACAATTTTGCAATGTGGACATAATTCAATTGCCATTTCACCAGAACCGCTTGCGACCTCTAAAACTCTGTCATCATTGTTTAGAGAACCGACAATCCTATGTTTAATATCGTAGTAAGCGTTCTCTTCACCAGAAATGAGGAAATCATATATAGAGGCAAATTGATCCCACTTCATTAAGTCACCACCTTTAGTAAGCAACACTTTCATTAGGAAAATTGTATACCGCCTTGGTGTATATATAGCCAAAAGTAGTGATGTGAAACACAATTATTTACAATTTATTTCTTTTTAATGGAAATAAATCGTGGTCAATCTCTTATAATATGCAATGTATTCTGTCTATATTTAAAAAGTAAAAAAATATGTAGAAATGCTTTGCTTTTTAATATAATACATGGTATGATCCTTAAGAACCTTAAATAAAAAGTAGAAAACATTTAAATAAAGTATAATCGATGACATATAGATATGCTGTTCAAGCATAGATGCTCGCTGAAATTTTATTGACTCGGAAACATAGTGTTTCGAAATGGTTTTTTTACATGTGCTTTTAAGGAAATAAAATTTTGGAGGAAAAAATTATGATGAACGGTACAGTAAAGTGGTTTAACGCAGAGAAGGGTTTTGGCTTTATCACTGGTGAAGACGGTAAAGACGTATTTGCTCACTTCTCACAAATCAACAAAGATGGTTACAAGACGCTTGAAGAAGGCGAAGAAGTAACTTTCAACCTAGCTGAAGGTCCAAAGGGTCCTCAAGCTGAAAACATCACTACTAAGTAATCTTTGTAAAAGATTAATTTTACTTTTGATACTGATGAAAGCTGTCCAGTTTACTGGACGGCTTTTTTTCATTTTTTGAAAAAAAAATTGTAAATTGCCTATTGGTAGTTGACCGATGTGGTCAAACGTTGTAAACTTACATTGACCACATCGGTCAACTAAGGAGGGGACTGATTATGGATACTTTTGAAAAATTTGAAGCCCTGGCGCTTGAAAAAAAACAAACCATAATAAATACAGCCATGAGTGAGTTCGTAAAAGGTGGATACGAAAAAGCATCTGTCAATAATATTGTAGAAGCAGCTGGTATCTCTAAGGGTTCACTTTTTTATTATTTCAAGAATAAAAAACGCATGTATTTGTATCTATTCGAATATATTGAGCAGCTAATAGTGAATAATGTTAGAGAACAACATTATGAAAATGAGCCTGATTTTATCCGTAGGATTCGTAAAAGTATGTTAAGGAACATTGATTTGTTGTCAACCAACCCTTTGGCCTATGCTTTTATGAAATCATGTAAACAAGAAAAGTCAGAGTCCGTAAGACTAGAAATAATGGAAATTAAGCAAAAAAGCACAGATGAGATCTATAGTGGTCTTTACAAAAATATTGACAAGAGTTTATTTAAAGATGAAATTAATCCTGACCAAGCCATATATACGATAAAAGCAACGTTGTTTTCAATCGTTCATGAGTTTATGCCCAAGGGGTGCGACAACCCACAGGATGTTAAAGATAGACTAGAAGAATACTATAGGTTTTTCAAAACAGCTTATTACAAGTGATTAAAATAGGAGAATTATTATGCACATGAGTGACGCTCTTATTACCCCCTTGGTTGGAGGCAGTGCCTTATTGGCTAGTGTGGGTGTAATGAAACATGCTACAGATAAATTAGAGACAGAATACATAGAGAAGAAACTACCCTACATGGGTGTCGTAGGCGCCTTTGTATTTGCATCACAAATGATTAATTTCGCAATACCAGGTACCGGTTCTAGTGGACACATTGGCGGGGGCATATTGCTGACTGTTTTGTTGGGGCCACACGCTGGATTTTTAACCATGGCCAGTATATTACTTGTTCAGGCTCTGTTCTTTGCTGATGGAGGTTTGCTTGCATTTGGCTGTAATGTATTAAATCTAGGATTATTTACATGTTATGTTGCATATCCTCTCATTTATAGACCTTTAACGCGAACACTTAATGGTAAAAACAGTGTTTGGAGAATTTACTTAGCATCTGTAACAGCCTGTGTTGTAGGCCTGCAATTGGGTTCATTAGGCGTCGTTTTCGAAACCGTGATCTCAAATAGGACTGAGTTACCTTTAATGACATTTTTGACTTTTATGCAACCTATACATTTAGCGATTGGCTTGATAGAAGGTGTGATTACAGCAACAGTTATAATTTATCTGTTTAAACAGCGTGACAATATGAGTCATGACATATTTAAAGAGCAGGCCATACATGGATCGCCTTCAAAAAAGAAAACGTTTAGAACTGCATTAATTGTAACACTGATTATTGGAGGCTTCATATCACAGTTTGCATCGAGTAGTCCAGATGGCCTAGAATGGTCTGTTGAGAAGGCATCTGCTTCAACTGAACAACATATTGAGACAGAAGAGATTGAAGTTGTAGGCATAGAACGCGCAGCGAGCAAGCTTCAAGACAGCGTTTCTATAATGCCAGACTATGGTTTCAAATCCATGACGGGTACAACTGTGGGTTTAATAGGAACGGGTGTATCAGGTGTATTTGGGAGTTTAGGTGTACTCTTCATTGTTATAGTGGCTGGGAGTATATTTAGACATTTTAAGAAGAGGAAAAGTAAATAGCAAACAATTGTGAGGAAAACATGAATAAAGCAGTGAATGTATTATTCAATTTAACATATATTGAGGAACTTGCAAGAAAAGATGAATGGATCAATAAAGTACATCCTGTTGTAAAACTGATTGTGACATTTGTGTATATATTAACAGTTACATCTGTGGGTAAATATGATTTAACATCGTTATTATTTTTGGGTGTGTATCCAGTGGCCTTGATCATGTTCGGAGACATTCCATTAAAACCTTTGTTGCAGAAAACGATATTACCGATTGTTGCAGGCGCAAGTCTTGGGATATTTAATCCGCTCCTAGACAGCCAGAGTATATCAGTACTCGGTGGATATACAATTTCAGCAGGCTGGATCTCTTTTATGGCACTCCTTATAAAGTCTTTATTGACCATATTTTCAGCCTTATTGCTGGTAGCGACAACAAAGGTAGAGGATATATCTGTTGCAATGGTTTTGCTTAAGTTTCCCAAAATACTAGCTTTACAGTTTTTATTAATGTTCAGATACATAAATGTTTTGGTAGACGAAGTGAATAGGGTGATTACTGCTTATAGTCTACGAGCCTTTGGAGAGAAGAAGATTAAACTTAACACTTGGGGTTCACTTGTAGGTCAGCTCTACCTAAGGACCGCCGGGAAAGCTGAACGTTTATATGAATCTATGAAATTAAGAGGATTTGATCGAAACTTTGAGTTATCAATCAATCAAAGATTTCGTTTTAATGATGGTATATACATGCTGTTTTGGTTGATTTATTACGGGACAATCACAGCGATGAGGATATTTTAATGACTGATCATATTATTGAAATTAATGACCTGAGTTTTCAGTACCAAACGGACAAACCCGTTATAGAGAATTTAACGTTGGCTATAAAAAAGGGAGAAACCATTGGACTGGTAGGTTCGAATGGTGCAGGAAAGTCATCATTATTAAAACTATTGGTAGGTATACATACGCATAACACAGGTACACTTAAAATATGCAATCATGAAATGAATTTGACCAACCTGCAAGACATTCGCAGTAAAATAGGTTTTTCATTTCAAGATTCGGACAGTCAATTGTTTATGACATCTGTTTATGAAGATGTTGCCTTTGGACCAAGAAATCAAGGCCTGTCAGAAGATGAAGTCCATTTGCTTGTAGAGGAATCCTTACGTAAGGTACAAGCCTTAGAACTATCGGAAAGACCACCTTATAATTTGTCAGGTGGTGAGAAAAAAGCTGTAGCTCTTGCAACGGTTTTGTCTATGAAGCCAGAGATTATTGTTTTAGACGAACCTACAACTGGATTGGATCCTAAATCAAGAAGGAATTTAATCAGCATATTAAACAGTCTTCAACAAACGAAAATTATTGCAACGCATGATATGGACATGGCGTTGGAGTTATGTGACCGCGTAGTGGTTATGCATCATGGCAAGCTTGTTATAGAAGGTTCGCCCAATGAAGTATTTGCGAAAAAAGAAACAATTGAAGCTTGTCATTTAGAACAACCTTTAACAATGCAAACGTGTATAGGTTGCGGTTCAAATAAACTGTAAAAAATGTGGAGGTAGAAGATGAACGTATTATATTATGATTGTTTTTGTGGTATTAGTGGAGATATGAACCTAGGCGCCTTAATAGATCTAGGTGTTGATCGTGCGTATTTAAAAGAGGAGTTATCCAAACTAAAAATTGATGAGGAATTTACTCTTGAAATAAACGAAGGTATAAAAAACGGTATCAGCGGGTTAAAAGTCGATGTTGTGCTTAAGAATGACCATTCACATGAGCCGACTCATGAACATGACCATAGCCACGACCACCACGGACATAGCCATGACTATCACGAACATAGCCATGACCATCATGACCACAGCCATGATCATAGCCATGATCATAATCAAAGTCATGGACACCATCATCACCATGATAGAAATTATAAGTCAATAAAACAAATGATCGAAAGTAGTGAGTTAAGAGATAAGGTAAAAAAAATAAGTATAAAAATGTTTTATGAAATAGCCGTTGCTGAAGCCAAAGTTCATGGTAAGACGGTTGATGATGTTCATTTCCATGAAGTTGGGGCAGTTGACTCAATTGTCGATATAGTTGGTGCGGCAATTTGTCTAGACTATTTAAATGTTGATAAAATTATGGCTTCTTCAGTCCAACTGGGTGGTGGATTTGTCATGTGTGACCATGGGAAAATACCGGTTCCTGCACCAGCAACTTCCGAAATTCTTATGGGTGTTCCAGTTAAAACTGGATTGGTACAGAAGGAAACAACAACCCCAACAGGAGCAGCTATACTAAAAGCCAATGTAGCAGAGTATACAGACACACATAACATGATTATTGACAAAGTAGGATATGGTCTTGGCACACGCACACTGGAAGTTCCAAATGTATTACGCGTGTACTTAGGAAAACAAATTAATAAAACTATGGAAAAATCGTCAGATGATTCAGCAGAGCGTTCAATCGAAGCAGATTATGAACTCCAAAAAACAGCTGACCAGTATTTAATTGAAACAAATATTGATGACATGAGTGCAGAACTATATAGCCATGTGGAGTACAGACTTTTCCAAGTGGGTGCACTGGATGTCTATAAAACACCGATCATAATGAAAAAAGGTAGACCTGCAGTAAAACTAAGTATTCTCATTAGAGATAAAAATAGAGAAGACATACTTAATGTATTATTCTCTGAAACAACTTCAGGTGGGGTGCGTGAGTATCCTGTTAGCAAATACATGATGAAAAAAGTATATAGAACGGTGACGACAGAATATGGACTTATCCAAATGAAGGATTTTTACCATAATGAGATCTGTATGAAAAGCAAACCTGAATACGAGGATTGCGCAAAAGCAGCAAGAGAGAATGCAGTCTCAATTAGGGTAGTATACGAAGCAGTTAGAAAAGCTGAAAAAGAAAGCTAGACTATGAGGATTTTGGGCATGAACAATAAGAATGATTACAAAAATGATGAAAAATATAAAGAACTTATAAGTCGTGTTAAAAGTCTTAAATCTGTAGCTGTTGCTTTTTCTGGAGGGGTTGACAGTACTTTTCTTGCCTACGCAGCACTTGAAGCACTGGGAGAAAATGCTCTGGCAATAACTGTGGACTCGCCTTATATACCGAGATGGGAAATTGCAGAGGCTATTGAACTTGCGAAATCTATTGGTATCAAACATGAGGTCATCATTGTTGATGAGATTCCTGAACTCATAAAAAACAATCCATCTGATAGATGTTACTTGTGTAAAAAGGTAATTTTTAAGACTATATTAAATAAGGCAAACAGTATGGGTTTTGATTATGTTATGGATGGTTCCAACTTTGATGACACCAAAGACTATAGACCAGGGATGGTTGCTCTGAAAGAACTTGAAATTAAGAGTCCACTTCTTACGACCGAATGGACTAAAGATGAAATAAGATATGCATCTAAAAAAGTAGGTTTAGCGACACATGATAAACCTGCATACGCATGTCTTTTGACAAGAATACCTTATGATACTGTAATTCTACATTCTGACCTAAAAAAAATCGAAAAATGCGAAGTGTATATGATGTCTTTAGGTTTCAAAGCTGTACGGGTAAGATGTCACGGAGATTTAGCGCGTATAGAGGTTGCAAGACAAGATAGAAAAAAATTGTTTGATGAAAGCTTATTAGATTCGATTTCTGAAACGTTGAAAGCTATTGGATTCACCTATGTTACCATTGAAGCGGCAGGATACAAAATGGGTAGTCTGAATCAAGATATTGGTAAGTAGGTAGGTTAAGTGAGGAACGAGGTGAAACCATGGATGTAAAAGCGATTGAACAATTGCTATTGGATGTAAAAAATGACAGCGTATCGCTTACAGATGCAGTAAAACAACTAGAAACACTGCCATTCTCAGATTTAGGATTTGCAAAAATTGACAACCATAGATCTATTAGGGTGGGGTATCCTGAAGTCATTTATGGTGAAGGTAAAACCATAGATCATGTGAATCAAATTGTGACGCATATGCATACAAATGGCGACAATATACTTGTTACAAGATGTAGTGAAGAAATGGCAACAAACATAATTGAAACGATACCTGAGGCCCACTATAATCCACTAGGGCGTACAGTTTCTATTCTAAATCGAAAACATACACTATCAGATGATTATATTGCCATAGTAGCAGCAGGAACATCAGACTTACCTGTTGTGGAAGAGGCCTATGAAACGGCATTAATGATGGGGAATAGGGCTAGAAAAATTACTGACGTTGGTGTAGCGGGTATCCATAGATTGTTTGCACATATAGATGAAATTAGAAATGCCAAAGTAGTCATTGTTGTTGCTGGTATGGAAGGTGCTTTAGCCAGTGTCATTGGTGGTCTTGTCAAAAAACCTATCATAGCTGTTCCGACCAGTGTTGGATATGGAGCTAACTTTGGCGGACTTGCAGCGCTTCTTTCCATGCTAAACAGTTGCGCAAGTGGTGTTAGTGTTGTAAACATTGATAATGGATTTGGCGCTGCATATAATGCAAGTATGATTAATCAAATATAGTATAAAAAACAAGGTAATTGCACTTACCTTGTTTTTTTTGTTCGCTAAAATGAGAAAATGAAATTTATACTCTTTAAACTTGCAAACTTTAGTTGATGACAAAATCATATAATTGATAAAAATTGCAATGAAAACAGTGTTGAATTAATTATAGAGTCCTTGCTGCTACTAATTGGAGAATCGAACCAACACAACTACTTTTATTTACTATTTGTGATTCAATAGGTGAAGATAATTGACTCTTTTCGACAAAATTTGCAATTCTGACAAAGAAATCAACCGATAGATATAGATTTCTATATCTATCTTGATGTATCATATTATTAAGGCTTCTTAAAGCTATGTAGAGGCATTAGGGTAAAACATCGTTGGAGAAGTCAAAATAGTGGGAAACGGAGTTGGGGTTATGAATAAGAGCTTTAAGTTAAAGTTGGCAACGTACTTTTGTATTGTCATATTAATTGCTTCAGCAGCAGTAGGGGCGGTACTGTCTGTAATGTCAGCACAAACAATTGGTGACATAAGAAATGAAACTTCCGAGAGAATTGCTGATGAAACAGCAGAAACCATTACCAATTATATGGCAGGCTACTCAAATGTTATTTCAATGATGAGTCTTGATTCAAATGTAAATGGTACGCCATTTAGAAATCAAAGTTCGCCATGGTTACTAAGAGCATTTAGAAATTTAATTAGATCGTATCGAGAAATTAGTTATGTTTATGTTGGGTATGATGATCTATCAAATTTTGCTAATAATGAACGTCTTGTAGAATTTGAGCAATTTAAAGATGATGAGTTTACAGCTCAGGAAGGGCTTTATAACTCTAAAAAAGGATTTTATGTATATCCGCATTTTAAAGCAGCAGAGGATTACCAACCCAAAAAACGTGGATGGTATGAACTGGCACTCACAAGTGATGAAATCGTATGGACCGATACTTATATAGACGCCTTTACAGGTTTGCCAGTTATAACTGTAGCAAAGCAGTTCAAGAATAGCAGTAATCAAACAGTTGGTGTTGTAGGCGCAGATATTATGCTGAATACACTATCTGCAAAATATTCTGGTGTAGAGATTGGAAATACAGGTTATATATTTATCGTTGATTCAGCAGGTAATGTGATTAGTCATCCTGAGGAAGCACAACTGGGGACAAATATAGACCAAAAATCTTTCTGGGCAGAAATGAAATCAAAAGAGAGTGGTTACATCAATTACTCAGTTGATGGTGTAAAAAAATATCTATACTTTAAAACAGAACCTGAAAGTGGTTGGAAAATTGCAGTACCATTTGAAAACAGTGAAGTCCTAGCAGATACACGACCACTTATGATCAACGCAGTACTAATTATAGTTGCGTGTTTGATTTTAGGTGCAGCTGTTGCAATATATATTGCATCAAGAATTACAAAAGATATCAATCTGGTAAATAGAGTCTTAAGTAAAGTCTCAGAAGGTAATTTAACAGACAAAGTTAACTTATCTAGAAAAGATGAAATTGGACAAATGAGCCAGAACTTAAATAGAACCATAGATGTTCTGCAAGAGTTGATTCAAAATATTAAATCGGGGTCAAGAAATGTAATGGAGAACTCTGAAACTCTTAATCACGTCATGATGGAGAATCTTTCAGCGACTGAGGAAATAACGAGTTCGGTTCAAGATATTGCCAATGGAACCAATGAACAAGCAGAAGATGTTGCGGCGAGTAGTGAAATCGCACTTGAACTTTCTGAAAAGACTGAAGAGCTTGTTTCGAAATCTGAAGAAATGGGTTCATTATCAGATAACGTTTCTACAGAAAGTAAAAAAGGTCTTGAAGTAGTGAATTCGCTTATTTCAAAGAACTCAACGAAAGAGGTTTCATCTAAAGAATTATCCAACGTAATTAAAAATGTTGATGAACAATCGAATAGAATTAATGATATCACTGAAACAATCTCTGATATTTCTGCTCAAACCAACCTATTGGCTCTAAACGCGTCGATTGAAGCGGCAAGAGCAGGAGAAGCGGGACGTGGTTTCGCAGTTGTAGCAGAGGAAATTAGAAAGCTTGCAGAACAATCTGCAGAGGCGAGTGAAAACATCAAAGAACTAATTAATGCCATGCAAGAACAGTCGGGTAAAGCTGTTGTTACAATGGAGAAAACCAGAAAATTAGAATTTGAAGAGTTAGAAGCCATTCAAGAAACTGAACAGAGGTTTAAAGATATCTTCAGTAACATTGAGAGTTTGGTTACTAAGATTGAAGAAGTTGAATCTGCAAATGATGGTGTAAGCAGCGGTGTTAAAGACCTGAGAGAACGTGTGACACATGTTGCGGCCGTATCTCAACAGACATCTGCAAACAGCCAAACAATCTCAGCTTCAACTGAAGAGCAGCTTGCCAGTCTAAATGAAATCAAACATCAGTCAGAAACACTAAAGAATCAAGCTGTAGATTTAGAAAACATCGTAAAACAGTTCACAGTTTAAAGTTTACTATTAAGTACGAAAAAAACTATCCAATCAAATTGGATAGTTTTTTTAATTTAAATTTTCTATTATTGCCCAAAGACTTGGGAAACTTGGTCCATTTTATCAATTATAGGCAAATTATAAGGACAACGGCTGAGGCATTTGCCACACTCAATACAAGCACTTGCTTTAACAGGTTGTTTTGAGTAATAGGTTTCTGCGTATGCTACCATTTTGTAACGTGTGTAATACCCCTCTGCAATAAACATTGATGGAATATTTATGCCTGCTTCACAAGGCAAACAGTAGCCACAACGTCTGCAAAAATTACCATGAAGCTCCTCAACAACTGCGTCTGCTTCTTCTTGTTCAACTGGGTTAAATGTGTAAGATCCATTGGCAACAGCAGCATTGCTAGTAACCTCTTCTGGTTTTTCCATGCCTGGAATCACGACTGACACGTTTTCATTTTGTAGAATATATTTTATACCAAGTGCACCATTTTTTATTGCTCCACCCGCAATAGGCTTCATACAGATGACACCAATATTCCTGGCTTTTGCTCTTTTAAACAGTTCCTCTGCTTGATTTTCAACTAAGTTATAAGGAAACTGAATTGTTTCGAATGGCATCTCATCAATAACTTCCATCATAAAATCGGCGCTATGTGCTGTAATCCCAATATGTCCGATTAAACCGGATTCTTTGGCTTCAAGCAGTGCCCTATAAGCACCTTCATTGCTCATCACATGGTCATAATCTTCCTTGTTTTTAACCAAATGAAGCTGGTATAAATCAATATAATCTGTTTGAAGATCTTTTAAACTGATTTCTATTTCAATCTTCATTGCATCGTAGTCTTTTGCCATAGACTTGCTTGCAATTATGAACTTATCTCTACGATCCTTAAGTGCATTTCCTAAATAACCTTCACTAACTGTATAACCACGTGCTGTGTCAATAAAATTGATACCCACACGTTCCATTTCATCAATTATTTCATTTACTTTCTCTTGATTCACGCGTTGGATTGGAATGCCTCCAAATCCAACACAGACTATTTCCAGTCCGGTTTTACCTAATATACGTTTTTCCATTGTAGCCTCCCTCATAGCAAGAATATTATAGCACATATGGAATCATTACATATATAGGTTTTACCATTTTGCATTTGAAATTGCTTTTGATACGACAGCATTGCTTCCAGTGTCTCCACTTGCAAGGAAAACACCTACTTCAGGACCAAATGCTTTGGCTAAGTCTCCAAACTCTATTGTTGAAAATCCGGCACAAAGAATAACGCCATGAATGCCTTTTTCTTTTATGATTTTTTTACCTTCGACAAGAGCCATATCATAGTTTTCAACAAGGATGGTGTAAAACTCATAGTGTGGAAGAATAAGCTCCTGATATGCCTGATCTTTCTCTACGTTAGGGACTTTAATCAAAAATGCTTCTTTTAAAGGTTCAAGCGGTAATGTTTGTGTGTTTTCCATCTTATATCTCCATTCATATTTTTTGATTTATTTAAAAAGCCTAGTTGATTTAAGCTTTTCTATGATTAGAATATCAGGTTACAGGGTGGGTACACAACGTAAAAAGGCACAATAAAATGATACAATATTACATATATAAAGGAGTGATGTAATGTTTTGGCTAATAGGATTTGCAATCATCATATTTTTGACAGTAAGAGTAATGATGTTAAATGATACAGTCAGAAAACACGAGAGATGGATTAAGAAGCTAAATAATGAAATTCAATCTATAAAAGAAGAACGAAGTAATGAGATTACAACAACGCTTCATATTGACGAAAAAATACAAGTTAGCTTGCCTGATGAGGAAGAATTAAACATACAAGTAAAGCTTAATCAAGCAAAACAAACTCAAGAAAAACAACTAATAACAAATAATGTTCCAAGTAAAAAAGCTACATTAAGCAAACCTTCATCAAATAGATTAAAAACTAAACGGACTTTTGATTTATCAAAGCTTTCTGTAGAGTCAATCATAAGCAAGCTAGGTATGGGTCTTTTGTTAATAGGAATAGGCTTTATATTTAAATATGCATACGATAAAGGATTGATAACAGAGCAGCTAACCGTGGTGATTGGTTATGTGATTGGTATGATTCTCTATATTATTGGAAATTACGTAAAGAAAAAAGAAAGATTAATTCTCAGTCAAGTTTTCATTGGAGGTGCTATTGCCACATTCTATATGACAACCTATGCCGGCTTCATTGTTTATGCACTGTTTGGGAAGATGTTAGCCCTAATTATATTATCTGCTGTAACACTTTGGGGATTCCTAACTTCTATCGCTACAAACGCACAATCAACTTCAGTAATAGCAGTTGTTGGTGGAATACTCATCCCATTTATTGTGGAATCAGAGTTTTTAGGTATACTCGGCATCAGTGTATATTTAGCAGCAGTTGTGCTGGGTTCAGCTTTAATTTACTTCTTTAAGAATTGGAGAGTACTTCAGTTAACAACAATTGTAAGTACATATATTTCACTTCTAGTAATTCAAGAAGAATATGTTATAACTTCAGATATTCATATTTACTATACACTTAGTGTGATTCTTGTTGTGGTCTTAACCCTTTCAGAGTTGGTAAATCATGTGAAGAAACGACCCGTGGGTCAGAAATATCATGATGAGATTTCGGTTGGCGTTTTGGCTGGTGTCCCGCTACTGACTGTCTATAACATTGAATCGGTTGCTGGCTCAGGTGTTTTGACTCAATCCGCTAACAGTAATTATATTGTTTCTTCCATATATCTTCTTCTATCTATGTACTATGGTATTGCAACGTTTATTTCACTCAAGAATAATATTATGAATGTGAGAACACATGCCTTGATATCAATTACAGGTTTAATGTCCACATTGTCATTTATTCTATATTTTGATGGCATTATTAGAGCGGGTGCAATTTTATTGTTATCAACAGCTATTTACTTTGTTAATAAGAAAGTAGACTATAAGTTTTCGAGAATTGTAGCTCACATAATTTCTGCATTCGGCGTGATGTATGCTGTATCTGAACTTACTTATATTTATGGAGAAACATTTGAACTAAGTGCATTCGCAGGTCAAATGCTGGTGATCCTAGTTCTATCACTTAATGTGAGTTTGCAAACAGGTATAACAAGGTTCGTGTATGGTGTCATGACCTATGAAATTTACTTGTTCTTCTTATTGGTTACCTTATTAAAGAACATAGTGCCATCAGTATATTACCATTCAAGCCTTATTGTAGTTACGGGTATATGGTTGATCTTATTGCAGACATTAAAAGAACGTTACCGTGTTCTTCCAAAATGGAGTATTGAAGCTATAGGTGGTATTCTAATTGCCATAAAACTCCTATACAGTATGTCAAATATGATCCAGTGGGAAACCGAGCTATTAGAATTTGGCTTAATACTCATACTGGCGATACTTTATTATAGTTTGGGCCATTTTAGATATAAGGATGGCAAGTCAAGATTTATAATAAAATGGTCTATGGTCATACTTGTATTACAAACACTTCTAGTAGATGTATGGATCATGACAGACCAGATTCAGTATGGTGTTTTACTGGTCGGTTTATTGGCAGCTTTGATAATAAAATATGATAAAGAGCAGAGCAAATGGTCCGTTAAGGCACGAGTGCTACTTATTTACGTTTGGATCGGTATTGTATTTTTAAGCAATCTCTTCATGGGTGTATTTGCACTGGGAAGTGATACATTCGATATTGTTCTTCTCCTGTTAAGTTTATTTGAACTGATTGTATTGTTTATACTCCATCAAAAACTGACTTTAAGTGAACCGGTTAAGTTTATATTGTATAGTTTGTTATTCTTCTTACTCTCTTTCAACGGCTTACAGAATCTAAGTGGTAGTGGGGGGACAATCACACTTGTTTGGGCAGGGTATGCACTTGCAAGGCTGACCTACCACATGGTGATGTCTCAAAGAAAACTGGCGAATTATGCCTTAGGACTCATTGTTTTTGTTGCAGTTAAATATGTGGTAATTGACCTAAGTACAGTAAGTGTCGTGTGGAAGATTATAACTTCGATGATATTCGGTACAGCACTATTAGCTCTGAGTTATTCCCTTCAACCGATTATGCAAAGGTTTGATAAAAACAATTAACTAAACGATCAAATGAACAATCAAAAAAGTATGTCTAGGACAACCATCTAAGACATACTTTTTTTGATTTATAACTAAGATTTTGATCTATTTCTACGCGCTTGAGCCTTTTTTAAGCTGCGACCCTTTGTACCTTTTATTCTTTTATTGTTCTTACTTGAAGATCTTTTATTTGAAGAACTTCTATTAGATGAACTTTCATTTGTAGAATTTTTATTTTTGGGACTCTTAATAGACAATGTATGGTTTAAGTTTTTTTTATGCTCCTCAAGTGGTGTAGGTTCAAAAGAAATGCGTTTAATCGTTTTAGAGATATACTTCTCAATACGCATCAATCGTTTTTCATCTTTAAGCGTGAATAGAGTATAAGCAATACCTGTTTTGCCTGCTCTTCCTGTACGACCAATCCTATGGACATAACTCTCGGGTTCGTCAGGTAAGTTGTAATTAAATACATGTGACACACCATCAACGTCTAAACCTCTTGATGCAACATCTGTTGCAACCAAATAGTCAATTTGGTTTTGTCTAAACTGCATCATAACAAATTCTCTTTTTGCCTGGGTCAAGCCTCCGTGAAGGCGTTCTACATTATAACCACTTTCTTTCATTTCTTCATACAAAGATTCAGTGCCCATTCTAGATCTACAGAAAACTATTGATTTCTGTGGGTGATTTTCTTTTAGAAGGCGCTGGAAATGATCGTATTTTTTTCTGTTGGATGTTTGAACAACCAATTGGGTTATATGATCAAGCGTAATCTCTTTGCGAGGTGCAATAACCTTAACTGGATCCTTTAGATTGGTATGTGCAAAATTGTCAACAGAGCGATCTAGAGTCGCTGAAAAACATAGGGTTTGATGTTCTGATGGTAGGTAGTCGATAATTTCTTCTATTTCAGTTTTAAAGCCAATTTGAAACATTTGATCCGCTTCGTCGACTATAAAATATTTAAGTTTATTTAAACAGATGGTACCACGACGCAAGTGGTCCAATATACGTCCAGGCGTTCCAATAACAACATGGACATTATCTTTTAACTTATGAAGCTGCGCATTTATATCTTGACCGCCATAGGCTGCTAAGATCTGAAGGCTATTAGACGTCTGCAGAACACCGGCTACCTTCGATATTTGAATAGCCAACTCCCGGGTTGGTGTAATGACAAGACATTGTATTTCAGAGTGACTGCAATCAATATTCTGAAATGTTGGCAACAAGAAAGCCAATGTTTTACCGGTCCCCGTTTGTGCCTCAGCTAAAAGGTCGTGCCCTTTAAGTATATGAGGAATACTGAGTTCTTGAATGGGTGTTGGTGTAGAAATATTGTTTTCCTCTAATGTTAATACGAAGGTGCTCTTAATACCTAGTTTATAAAATGACATGTCTAACCTTTCCTGGGCTCAAAAATCATTACGACGCATCAACATCAAGGTGGAAGGTGAGAGGGTCGTAGGTTTTACCGTTTATCTGTAGTTTTAGCGTGTAGTCACCAGTATACAACTTTTTAGTGGTCATCATCTTAAATTTATGAGATTTCTCTATATGTGTACGTGTATCTGCTAAAATCTTAATTTTTTTAATTTTAAATACTTTGTCGGATCTTTTGTCTTTAGCCATTGGATAATTAATGATGTAATCAATCATGAGTGCTGTATCTTCATGGGCAATAATATCAAAACTCATATCTATTGACTGACCAATCTTGATTTTTTCACATGCCAGTTTAAAATTAGTGATTTCAATATTAGGATTGGCACGGTAACCCAGAAGTTCAAGAGAAGGAGAATGCGCCTTTTTAACGGAAGTACGTAGCGCGTGACTTATAAGGTAGTCCATTTCCTTTTGAGATTGTTTCTGGCTTTCTTTCCATGTTTTCAGTTTTTCAACCACATAGTTTGGATCAAATTTGGATATATCATTCAGATGATTGGCAACCGAACGAGTAACATATCTTTCTGAATCATAGAAAAGTAGATCGAGTAAATCGGCCGCTTTTTTATAATCAAATTCAATGGCTTTTCCCCAAGGGAGTTTTGGACGTATCCCTTCGCTTGCAAGCCGTCGTTGGTGGTGATTCTCTGAAACAGCCCATCTCTCAAAGGCCTTATAGGTTAACTCGGGGTACTTGTTTATAAAAGGTCTTATTGCAAACTCAGCAGAGAAGTATTCAGTGAATCGCCCCATATAATCCAGTGAAAGCTCAACCCAAGTATCATCACAGCCATATAACATAACAAACTCTTGATAAGCGCCAAATACAAATGATTCATGCCCCTCTGGTACAAAATTTAAGGAGGCGTCAAGAATTCTTAAGGTTTCATCATATGATTCAGGAATATATTTGACTATTAATTCTGTTAAGAAATGCATACGTTCCTTCAATTCAAGTTCTGGGAAATTTGATAATGCTTCATGGGTATATTTTCTTTCGTCAAACTTACTATATGCTTGTACAAGCGCCTGGGTCATAAATCGAAGGGTTGTTTCATTAAACAGTTCATCTTTTAATAGATATTTCTCTTCAGGCATAGGATTCTCCTTAATTGGTTTTAAACTAAATTTGTATTATAACAATAAGTTTTCTCTTAACTATTATATCATTTATTCACACAAAATAGAACGTTTGTTCCTGTATGGTTAAGATCATTATTTGACAATGCGCATAGTAGTTGTTATGATAACTACTAACAAATAGAGAGGTGACAATATGATAAAAAAAGGGTTCAAAGATGCTTTTCCAATAATGATGGGATATTTCCCCATAGCCATGACATTTGGTATTTTAAGTAAAACAGCTGGCGTAAGTGTTGTTGATGGCATGTTAATGTCATCAATCGTCTATGCTGGTGCGAGTCAATTTATGGCCGTTAGTATGATAGCAGCGGGTATTGCACCAGTAAGTATCATAATAGCAACCTTTCTGATGAATTTTAGACACTTTATTATGAGTGCATCCATACGAGCAAAACTAAAAACAGTACATAAGAAGTGGTTTCCTGTTATTGGGTTCTTCCTAACAGATGAATCTTTTTCAGTGGCCAGTTTAAAAGAAGATATAGATGATGCGGGTTACCTCATATCAATGGAGATTGCCAGTTATGCTTCATGGGTAATGGGCACACTGGCAGGTTACTTAACAGGGATGTTCTTCCCAAAATCCTTGGTTGAGGCAATGGGTGTTGCTTTATATGCCCTGTTTATTGCACTGCTGATTCCTGCTTGTAAAAAATCTGTTCAGGCTTTGGTCCTGGCACTCATTGCTGGTGGGCTAAATACTGTGTTTGTTTTAACGGGTATGCTGAGCAAAAGTGGTGGCTTTGCGGTTTCAGTAATACTTGTTTCAATAGTTGCAGCAATCTATGACACAAAACTAAAGGAGGGGATCACACATGGATCATAAATTGATAATACTTGGAATGATGTGTGTTACAATGATACCTAGAATTGTGCCTTTCTTTGCTTTTAAGACCGATGATTTGCCCCCAGTGGTGCAATCATTTTTAGGATTTATACCTTATACTGTTTTAGGCGCCTTGATTTTGCCAGGCGGTTTTGGTGCAATAGCTGAAAAACCATTGTTATCGAGTGTGTGTTTGGCGGCAGCGATCATAATTGCTTGGTTCAAAGGGGGTATCATTGGTCCAGTTCTTGGAGCGGTGACTTGTGGACTGGTTGCGATTCAATTTAATTTGATTTAAGGAGCATTTATGCATCTGAAAAATATTATAGAAGATATGAAGAAACTAGGCTTTAGTGAATATGAAGTGAAAGCATATATGAGCCTTTTAGAAAAGTATCCACTTAACGGATACGGCCTAAGCAAATCATCGGGTGTCCCAAGATCAAGAATCTACGAAGTCCTTGGTAATCTAGAAGAAAAACGGATTGTGTTTAAGCAGGTCGATGGCGATGCTACGGTTTACTATCCGCTGGAACCCAAATTGCTTATAGAAAAACTTAAAAGGGATTTGAATCATGTGATTGATAATGTTCAATCATTTGCAAATGAAAAATACGATCAAACACAAGAAGACAATAGAATGATCAATATTAAGGGATACGACAACATTATTGATTTCTTAGAACTTATTATTAGCCAAGCAAAGAATAGAATTGCACTTTCTATTTGGGAAAAGGAAGCGTCGTTGTTAAGTTTGGCACTAAAAAAAGCTGAAGCACGTGGTGTTTCTATAAGAGGTATCTACTTTGGTGTTGAGGTACCATTTGAAAAACTGGTCCCACATAGAAGAATTGATAGATATATGGTTGAAAAAAACGAGCGTTATATTTCAGTTACGATTGATGGTGAGCAAGTGGTCTCAGGCGTCATATCAAGAGGAAAGGAAAGTCGTGTTTCTTGGATTAAGGACGCTGGTTTCGTAGAAATGAGTGAGGATTATATTTCTCATGATGTTATGATTAATGCTTATTCCAATCAAATTGAGGGGCCATCAAAAGATGTCTTCGAGAAATTCAGTGATGAAGCAAGACGCGACTATTTTGATTATACGCAGGAAGAATTCGAGAGTTGGAAGAATACAGATAAACAATAAATGAATAAGTACTCAATTTATAAAGTCTTGCCAATACCGGTGAGACTTTTTTTCACTTAGATTTCACCTAAATAGGGTATGATATTATGAGATGAAAATATAAAGGTGGGACAATGATGACTATGAAAATTTTAGTAGCAGATGATGACAGTGCCTTAAGAAGTTTACTCTGCGATATATTAAAGAAACAAGGGTATGAACCGATCCCTGCAAAAGACGGAGAAGAGGCAATAGACCTGTATTTTGAATCAAAAAATATAGAACTCGTTATACTGGATGTTATGATGCCAAAATATACTGGTTTTGAAGTGCTTGAAGAAGTTAGAAAAGAATCGAATGTCCCTATTCTTATGTTAACAGCTCTGGGAGATGAAGAGAATGAAGTGAATGGCTTGTATGGTGGTGCCAATGACTATATTTCTAAACCCTTCAGTTATGCAATTTTAATTGCACGTGTCGAAGCGCTGCTTAGACATGTTAAGAAGACAATTGACGAGGATGTGTTATACGGACAGTTAGAACTCAGGCGCTCTAGTCACAAAGTATTCCTTTCAAATGAAGAAATTAAGCTGAATAATAAGGAGTACAAATTACTTGACCTTTTAATGAGTAATATTGGTGTTGTCATGTCAAGAGAGGCAATACTCAATTCCATCTGGGGTTATGATTATGAAGGTGATTCCAAAACAATCAACACCCATATAAAGATGCTCAGATCAAAACTTAAGAACTGTTCTAATTACATAATTACTGTAAAAGGAACAGGCTATTTATTTGAGGTGAAAAATGAAAACAATTAGATCAAAACTTTTTATTGTGTTTTTTCTTTCCATCGTTTCTCTAATCGGAATGGGATTGGTCTTAGATTCATTTTTCTTAGAAAGCTATTATATGAGTGAAAGCAAATCAGAGTATGAAAGTATTTCTGAACAGGTTTCCGAAGCATTTAAAGTAACTTCAGAGAACAAAGAAAATGATATTGAGAAAATTATTGAGAAATTAGGAAGAACCCATCAACTCAATATAGAAATTGTTGATCTCAATGGAACTATTTTTTATAGCTCCATTGCAGGAAATCAAAATAGAAACAGACTCCCGGGTGAGTTAGATGCACTGGTCAAAAATAATAAATTAGAAGAAAATGAGTCTGTATATCAATTGATTGAAAAAACCACCAAGGATTCTGAGATTCCTAGAGTGGTTTATATGAAAGCGCTTGAAAGAAACAGTTTGGTTGTTATATCAAAGAGTTTATCGGGTATGCGAGACAGTATTGCAATTACCAATCGCTTTTCACTTTATACAGGTGCTGTAATTATTCTGATTGGTGGTGTGTTGGTGTACTTGATTTCTTTAAATGCTACAAAGCCTATTCTTGAGATTAACAGAGTTGCCAAACGTATTTCAGAACTTAATTTTGAGGACAAGGTAAAGGTGGATTCACAAGATGAGATCGGTCAACTTGGAAACAGTGTTAATGTCATTTCTGAAGAACTCAGTATTAGAATAAACGACTTAAAGTCAGATATTGAAAGCAGAAAAAGACTGGTAAGAGATATTTCACATGAGTTGAAAACCCCGATTGGAGTCATTAAAGGATATTCGGAAGGGATTCAGTATGGTGTAGCCGATTCTGAAGAGAAGGTAAATGACTACTTGAGTATGATCGTGAATGAATGTAATCGAATGGATTTCATGATTAAAGAACTGATAACACACTCAAAGTATGAATATTCTGAAAGCAAACCACAGTTTGAAAGCTTTAGCATAAATACCATGTTTAGTGATATTAGAAAACAGTTTGATCAAGTTTTTAAAGACAATAATGTTTCATTTGATACATCTCTTGAGGAGCAAGTTGATATTATAGCTGATTACAATTTAATTAGACGTGCAGTGACCAACTACCTTACCAATGCAAAAAAATATGTTGACGGTGAAAAGAAAATTATTCTTTCTGCTGATAAGAATGAGCAAAACAATACCGTAGAAATAGCGGTATTTAATACAGGACAGCATATTCCTGAACTTGAGCTGAAAAAAATCTGGGATGTTTTTTATAAAGTTGACGAAACAAGGTCTAGGTCTGAATCGGGTAGTGGACTTGGTTTGTCCATTGTTAGACAGGTTGCAAAAATGCATCAAGGTACAGCATATGCAGAGAATATTGATGAAGGTGTAAAATTTATTTTGAAATTGCCTCTAAATTTCACTTAGTTTTTATTTTGGTTCTATAGAATGCATGTATAGCAAAGAAAAGTTAAACAAAAGATTGTGTTAACAAGTGAATTCTATAGTCAAAATAGAGAGAAGTCGAAAGGAGCATAATTATGAAATTTAAAAAAATGTATTCGGACACTTGTAAGAGGAGAGTAATTAGTGGATTGATGGTATGTGCACTTGCAACAACAAGTTACTCAGGTGTGTTTGCTAACAATGCTGGTGTTGACGCCACAACGTCTGCAACAAAAAAAGTTGAAAGTAAGCAAGCTGTAGATCAACTAGATAGTAAAAAAGATAATAAGGAAATGAAAAGTGATAAAGAACAAGGCAGCCGATATTCGCTAGAACAAGCGATGAGTGACAGAGCTCAGTTATCGACCATTGCTTTTTCAGGTTTGGCATTTATCACGGGTTCAGAAGGCGCAGACAGTTTTATGCCTCCTGGAAAAGTTGCAGATTTCTTCGGATTTCAGTATATGCGCGATGTAGATGTAGCGGGTTATGGACACAATACGCAGTTTTTAACAAGAATTGCTAACAATGTACTTCATGTCCTAGATGATGAGCAAAAAGAAAAACTGATTACACTTGCAACAGAACAAGCGCCACTTTATACGCAGTTTGCTTATAATAGATTCCCACTAATGAAAGCATTTAGAGACAACCTAGATGGTCGTGTTCCAGAAGGGGCTCAAACCCTGGACGTATCCCGTGTTGGTGAATATACGGCTGCACTTTACGAAATCGATGCTGACCTAAGCTATAATAGAGCAGTTGTAATGGGTGAGATTATTAACTCATTAACAGATGAACAAGTGGCATATTTTTCAGACATGGAGTTTAATGACTTCAACACTTGGCCAGATGTCGAAGAAGATGATGTTTTAAAACGTACAATGGGCCATACTGAGTTTGTAGCAGTAATGACTTATGCAAGCGAAATGTTCTCATGGTATAAAGGGAGTATAGAAGCAGACGTTTACTTCTGTCCTGAGAGACATGGAGCCTACTTTGGTGGATTCTTCATGAAGGACTACCCAGCAATGAATAATCCAGATTATTTTATAAGCACTGCAGTCACAGGTGATAAGGGAGAAATGTTCCTGAGTATCTTAAACGATAGCCAGCGTGAACGTATCGAAAGTATCATAGTAGAACAATCTGATGAAATGAAAGAAATAGCAGAGATCAGAACGATGGTATCGATTGAGCTGAGAAAAGCACAAGCGGGAGAAACGGTTGATAAAACTAAGGTTTACAGACTGATTGAACGTTATGGGACCTTAGATGGAGAACTGTCAGCTCTATACGCAAATCGATTTGCAGAAGTTAATGCTACACTAACAGATGAGCAAATGAATAAACTGGTTGAATTACGTGATCTTGATGTGGATCTTCAAGGTGCATACATGTTTTCAAATCCTGTAGACTACCCATCTGTACCGGATGTTGATTATCTATTTGGAAAAGGCGTTGTTTCTGAAATGGCTGGAGCATATACCGCACCTGAGTCTTTTACAGAGAGCAAGCAGGTACAAAAACTAAAGCCTGCACAAGTGGATGACCAGGCGAATGATGGTAATCAAATCAAAGAAGAAGGCGCAGAATCTGGTGAAGATTCAAACAGACCCCCAAAACCAGAGGGTGAAGATGACTCAAATAGACCTCCAAGACCAGAAGAAGAAGTTAAATCAGAATCAGAAGAATAATGTGAAAATTAAGGCTAAGTAGAAAATGCCCCAATACTAAAAAAGGATACGCCCCTAAGGTGTATCCTTTTATTCGTTTTGACGACGAATATTATTTTGTCATACCTTTGCCAAGAACTTCGATATATGCCCGGCCTGCTTCTTTCCTAAATTCATCAGATGCATGTTTAACAACAGGATCATTATTAATATCTAGAACAGCGTAGCCAATAAGCGATGAGTATAACATCCGAGACAAGGCCTTCACATCATAATCAGCAGCTATGCCTCTTTCCTGTAGAACTGTCAAATCGGATTCAACCATAGTGAGGTAAGGTTGAACGATTCGTTTGAAATACAAGTCCCCTAAGGTTTTATCTGTAAGAAACATGGGAAGCAGTGTTTTTAACATTTCCCGGTCTTTCAAATGTGTTGGTGAAGTGGTAGAAGCATTCGTAGAATGAAGATTCATCAAATAAGCCTCAACAGAATCAACATCAAGAGACACAGTCTGACTTCTTTTATTTGAAACATACCGTTCTGCTATGCTCATTAAAATATCATCTTTGTTTTTAAAGTAGTTGTAAAGTGTTCCTTCTGCCATATCAGCCTGTAGTGCAATTTCTTTAGTTGTTGTGTTTTTAAATCCTTTTACTGAAATCAAAGTAATGGCAGCTTCCATAATTTCGCTACGCATTCTTTCGATTCTTTTTGCTTTTCTATCTGTTGTTTTCGACATTTGAATCACTCCTCAAAAAATGAGTTTTAACTCATTATACAGTATAGCTGTTGAAAATACAACGAAGTTGATTTGAAATATACTTCGAGACACTATTGACTTTATCTATAAATGAGCGTAGACTCAAAATATGAGGAAGAACTCATTTTGATATTGCTTGTCTTCACTGGGTACAAACCAGTATGTGCGTTGTGAAATTTGGAGGTGTATTTATGAAAAATTATTTTGATTTTGAAACGGAAGCGAAGCCTACAATTGCTCAAGTGGGCGGAAAAGCCGAATCGTTAATTAACTTAACAAAGGGTGGCTTTAATGTTCCAGCGGGTAATGTGTTGTCGGTAGCGTTTTTTAGTGAATGGATAAATGAACTTCAAAATATTAGTGATGTCCATGACAAATGGACAGATCCTGACCAGTTTAGAATTTTATCAACACAATTAAAAGACTATGCAAAAGACTTTATATACTCAGAACAGCAAAAATCTACAGTGCTAGCCATCCTGCGATCATTAGGAGAACATGACAGATTTGCAGTACGCTCATCATCACCTGAAGAGGATCTAGCGGGTGCATCTTTTGCAGGGGGCTACGAGACAATACTTGGTGTAAATAAAGAAACTATATTTGATGCCATAAAAACTGCTTTTATATCGTGTTTAGATGAACGGGTATTCTATTATAAAGATCATAATGGTTTTGACACTTCAGTTTTAAGAATAGCGGTCATTATACAGAAACAGATCGATTCAGATATATCAGGTGTTGGCTTTTCGCTAAATCCACTTAATAACTGTTTTGACGAGATCGTTATAAACTCAAACACCGGTTTAGGTGAGTCTGTAGTTTCTGGAATGATCACACCTGATGAATTCGTTGTTGATAAACACAATGAGAAAATCCTAAACAGGACTCTAGGATCAAAAGAGAAATCAATTGTATTAGATGAAAACTCAGGAACAAAAGTTGTTAATGGAACTGAGCGTTTTTCGATAAGTGATCAAAAGGTTGTTGAGTTGAGTAATATAATTCAAGAGATAGAATCGTTTTATGGCTTTCCAGTCGATATTGAATGGGCGTTTAAGTCAAATGAGCTTTATATACTGCAATCAAGACCTATAACAACTTATGTTCCACTCCCAACAGAGATGCAAACAAAACCTGGAGAGAAACGTATCTTGTACTTGGATGGCAGTTTGGTTAAACAAGGTATAACAACACCCATCTCAGTACTTGGTATTGACTGCTTGCGTGCAACTCAGGCTGCAATGTTTGATGACATGATGGGCAAAGATGTATCTTCTGATGTTAAAGGTGGTATTGGTACAACCCGTGGTGGGCGCATGTACATCAACGTTTCTACTGGTCTTAAATTCCAGGGTGAAAAGAGATTCATGAATACGTGGAATATGGTGGATGTGTCTACTGTAGATTTATTAAAGTCCATAGATTTGCTGCCCTATAAACCAGACAAACTTCCCCATGCCATGAAGGGAGCTATGTGGGGTGCAATAAAAAACAATATCGGAACATTGAGCCTAACTAGAAAGGCCATGAAAGATCCAGATGGTTATAAGAAGTGGTACGGGCCTTATGAAAGTGAATTTGAATCATATCTAGCTGAGATCAAAAAAAAGAATGTCAGAATCATAGATATTCCAACCCTTATAATAGAAAAATACATTGAGCTGTTAAAGTTAATGCTTCCTATGACCTACGCTGCTGAGATATCACGTAAGAAAATTGCCTCGTTGTTAAAGGCAAACATGGATGATGCAGAAGTCAAAATGCAGTTTTTAGAAAGATCACTGCCAAACAATGTAACCATAGATATGGGCATGGAAATGTATACTTTGTCTCAGATGAAGGAAATCAAAGAGAATAGTTTTGAAGACTTTAATAATTTAATAAAGAACAATGCTTTTAGTGAAAAGTTTAAACTCAAATGGGAAGCTTATATCAAACAATATGGATGCAGAACGCACAATGAGCTGGACATTGGTGTAGCAAGAACATCAGAAAATAGACTAGAGCTTTTTAACCAAATAAAAGCGATGGCAGTTGTTGAGGATGACTACAACCCTAAGTCAATTTATGAGAATTCTAAAAAACAAAGGCAAGACACATACCAAGAAATACTCTCAAATTTAAGTGAGAATAAGAATATGAAAATGATAAAAAAGCTAGAGAAACATTATAATGTTCTGGTCACCTTGGGCGGAAGAAGGGAAGCGCTTAAATATTGGTATGTTCGGAGTCTTACTACAATAAGAGAGATCATACTTGAAGAAGCAAAACTTCTAGTACAACAAGACAAACTGTCTACTGTAGAAGACGTATTTTGGCTTAACTTAAAACAAATAGATACACTCAAAGGTTTAGATAACTCACATAAGTTAGAACTTAGGGAAATTAAAGAAATCATTGAATCAAATAGAAACTTTTATGATCAACTAAACCAGGTAAAACAGTTTCCTAAACTTATAAACTCGAGGGGGGAAATTTTGACACGGCCCATACTTGAGGCAAAAGAGGGAGAGTTGGCAGGCCAGCCCATATCTCCAGGTATCATTACTGGGAGGGTTAAAGTTTTAGCAACACCGGATGAAAAACCCTTACTTCCTGGAGAAATAATGGTAACCAGAGCAACAGATCCTGGTTGGACACCACTTTTTATTAATGCTTCAGCAATACTCTTAGAAGTCGGAGGTCTATTACAGCACGGAGCGCTCGTGGCTAGAGAGTACGGTAAACCATGTATAGCTGGTCTTGAAGGGGTTATGGAACGCCTTCAAGACGGCCAACTTATTGAAGTAAATGCCACACAGGGCATTGTAAAAATAATTGAATAATATCAATAAACATAAGAGACTATGGATTTTCCATAGTCTGTTTTTTATGTATTTGACAAGTTACAAAAACAGGCGTATATTTAACTTATAGTTAACAACTTGACCTCGGGTCAAACGAACCGGTAGTTATACAAGGCGGTGGTATTTTGAGTAATCAAGCCAAACGAGATGAAGAGAAGAAACTTAGAAGACAAAAAAGAATGGAAGAAATTATTCAGTCAGCTGAAATTGTCTTTGAGGAAAAAGGAATACATGACAGCAAGATGATCGATATAGCAAAAAAAAGTGAGTTGAGTAAAGGCAGTCTTTATTTTTACTTCAAGAGTAAAGATGAACTGGTTTGGGAGTTATTACAAAAGCATTCGAAAGTTGAGTTTGAACGCGGTTATGAGTATGTTAACAGCTTAAAGGGCAGTGGATATTCTAGGCTTGAAGCTTATATTAGGCTTTTTAATGAAAATTTACTTCAATCCTATACAGCGAAGAATTTGTCTTACCAGTATAGAGAATACCTAATGCAAATGATATCGACTGGGAACTTGACGGATGAAATGAAAACACAATTCAAAAATATGTTTATTAGAAACCTGTCAACTTTCACAGAACTAATAGAACAAGGACAGAATGATGGAAGTATAAAACAAGGCATTGATCCTGATCTTGTTGGACGGGGATTTGGAAGTGCTTTTGGAACACACTTCAGATACCTGGTTGGTCTAAAAGCATCTTTTGATAATGACTTTGTTGTTGAAAGATCTAATGAGTTCATTGCTTTTAACATGATGATACTAGAATCGTTGAAAGGAGAATAATATGTGTATATGTACATTTCCTAATTGTGCTTACCTGTCTGAAACATCACGGATGATAGAAATATACAAAGAATTAAAACGCAGAAACATTGAAGTGGTTATGGCAACGCATGGTGGCCCTTACGAGTGGTTGTTCGAAGAAGAAGGTATTGAATATGATATTGTACATCCGCATTTTACAAATGAAAGAGCAAGGGAATTCGTACTTACAAATACAGGTGAAAAAGGGTTAGCAGAATTCTATACACCTGACGAGTTAGATGTACATGTGAAAAACGAAATTGAATACTTTGAGTTGAAATCTGTTACCAAGGTTGTTACGGGTTTTACTTTATCCTGTGCTATTTCTGCCAGAGCTTCAAATATTTCTTATTACGTGACACATTTAGGTTCTTTTGTCCCCCCTGTATTCGAAAAGAAAATGTTGGTACCAACGCTTGTAACTGATTTGAAAATATTTAATTACATTCCTGAAAAGTGGTTGGTTGCTCTCGTTAACAATCTTATGTACAAGTCAAAACTTGCAACAAAATCATTTAATATAGTTGCCCAAAAATATGGTGTGGCTCCATTTAATAGTATGACAGAAATTATGATGGCAGATACTGTGGTGGTGACTGACGTTCCAGAAATTTTAGGCATTGAGAAAGAAGAACTTGAAAACTGGAAACCTTCTGTAAAAAATAATAAGTATTACAACCATCCGTCAAAACTGCGGTATGGCGGTGCAATTTATGCCAAATTATTTGGGGATGTAAGTGAAGAAATAATAAACTTTTTGGATTCGCCAAAACCCAAAATTTATGTAGCCCTAACCTCTGGTCAATCTGAAGTTTTAAAAAGGGTGTATGAAGGGATCAAAGACATGGATGCGCAGATTATCATTCTTACAACCCTTCATAATATGAAAGAAATTGATAGTGCAGTATCAAGCTCTCAAAAGAAAAATATTCTTATAGTTGAACATCTTCCTTCTCACAAGGTGATGCCAATGGTTGATCTTGCAATTATTCATGGGGGCCAGGGAAGTATCCAAACAGCCATTGCTTCAGGGGTTCCGGTCTTAGGTATACCCCTACACGTCGAGCAAGGATTGAACGTTTCAATACTCGAGAGACATAAAGCAGGCATTATGCAACTAAAACACAGAATCATGCCAGATGAAGTTCGAGAAAAAGTAACAAGGATACTCGAAGACAACAATTACAAGAAAAACATGCTTAAATTAATGTCTCATCAGAGCAAAGTGGACGGTGTGAAACGTGCAGCCGATTGGATTGAGAACTAAGTTATAATATGTAAGCCAGTGCGAGTTAATGCACTGGCTTTTTATTATAAAGGCTTTAGAAATGTTTATAGTATGATACAATTGAGTCATACTATTTACGAAAATCGAATAGTGATAGGACTTTATCCTTACAAAATGTATTTCGGTTTACTCTTAACACTGTAAATGAGGATTCTATTATATGAAGATGAATAATAACCCTAAAACGACTCATTTGGACAAGCTCATATTTAATAATATGTTGCGTTCTACCTTCCTAAGTCTACTTACAATTACTATATTTGTGAGTATTCTAATTATGTTTTCATTTGGTACGATAAAAAGTACGATTCGTAATTTTACAGAAGATAATATTTTGAGCGAAGTTGAGCTATCTATTGACAGAGAGACACGATATATAGAAGATCGACTTGAACAGATTGCTGTAAAGATGGAAGATATGCAAATAGAGCATGAATTATTCTTTGAGTCCTATAAATCTCAGTCTATAACACAGACCAATCCTAAATTTGGTGTGCATTCAAATGGTGCATACTATAAGTATGAAGACAATGGTGGGAGTTCTCTATACTATAGTTCTGATACAACTATGAATGATTATGCTTATGAAAAAGCATTTAAGACAGAACAGCTGGACAAAACTTTCAAAATATTGGTAGAAAATGACAATTTAATTCAACAAGTATATATCAATACCTGGGACAATATGAATCGTCTATATCCGTTTATGAATGACGCACCTGGTCAGTATGGACCAACCCTTGTAATGAACGATTACAATTTCTACTACTTGGCAGATGCTTTAAGAAATCCAGAGAAACAACCCGTATGGACCAAAGCTTATTTAGATCCTGCAGGTATGGGCTGGATGATTTCTTGTATAGTACCAGTGTATAATAATGGATTTCTTGAAGGCGTAACAGGAGCAGATATTACACTAGAAATTATAGTGGATGATCTGCTTAATATTCCATTACCCTTCAAAAGCTCAATTATGATTGCAGATCAAGACGGAGACCTGGTCGCTATCAATCAGGCTGCTGAAGATCTTTTCAATTTGGACGAGCTAAAAAAACATACCTATAGCAACTCTATAGACTATACAATTTATAAACCAGACTCATTTAATCTATCAAAACAGGGTGTTAACAGTTTTGGGAGCCAACTCTTTAAAGGTGTAGGTCGTGAATACAAAAATGAGATGCTGGAAGTTGGATCTGATAAATACCTGGTTCAAAACACGGTCATAACAGATACAGGATGGAATCTATTTATCGTGACGGACTATACAACAATTGATAGTGAGATTAACAAAGTATCTGATATTATGGACAGAGTAATTATAGTTACTTCCATACTTTTATTTATACTGCTTCTATTGAGTTTTGCATTTATCGTGAGGCAATCTAGACATGTTGCTGATCTTATTTCAAAACCAATCTCTGCCCTTGAAATGGCAACAAAAAGTCTTGGAAACAAGGTGAAAACAGTAGATGTGAGTGCCACAACAAACATCAAAGAAATTGATAAGTTGATTAACCAATATAATAAAATGGTGCACGAAATTGATGATAGAACCGACCGGTTGATCAACGAAGAAATTGCAAGAAAGCTGCAAAAGGAAAGAGCCGATAAGTATGAGATCGAATCCAGAATTGACCAATTAACACAGCTTTTTAATAGAAGAAAAATTGATGATACCATAGATGATGAAATAACGCGCTCAAAAGAGACAGGAAATCCACTAACAATTATTCTTGCAGATATAGATTTCTTTAAGAAGGTGAACGATACTTTCGGACATCAAATTGGAGATGACGTTTTAAAAGAATTTTCCAGGTTGCTTAAACTGAATATAAAGTCCACTGATATTGTCGGTCGGTGGGGTGGTGAGGAATTTTTAATTGTTTGTCCTTATACCAATTTAGAGGAAGGCGTTGTTCTTGCAGAAAAACTAAGAGTGCTGATAATGAACTATTCATTTGCAACCCAAGTTATTCAAACAGCAAGTTTTGGTGTTGCTGAATTCCAAGGTGAAGATCGAAGGGTGTTTTTCAATAAGGTGGATACAGCCATGTATCAGGCGAAAAGCGAAAGTCGCAATACTGTGGTTGCATACAAATAAGCAATAAATGTTAAGTGAGAGCCCATGTTTTATAGGGATCTTTTTTAAAATTTTGAAGTAGGTATTTTTTCAATTGTTTTTGAATTTGCCGTGGTATATTCTATATAAGTTCAACGACTTGGCAACTACAAAAAGAGTTGATATATTGAACAAATCACACTTTATATTAATTGTGCTTGAAAGCATCAATTTCTCTATGTTAATATGAATATGGAACAAGAAAACGTTTCCCTGTGTGTGTAAGTAAATTGTGTCCAGATCAGAGAGTTTGGGCAATATTAGGAGGAATACATATTATGAATCAACCAATTGTATCAGCACATTTTGAATCAAGAAAACCATCTGCAGTTCGTCTAGCGCAAATGAAGTACGAGGAACGTGCAGTTAAACCTGAAGCTGTAATCAATCTTGGTATTGGTAATGTTTCACTTCCAACAAACCCTGCAATGCAAAAGAGAATGTTCGAGCTAGCAAGCCCTGATAGCCCATTTGCTAACGGAACAGTTAGATACTCTACTACTGCAGGTACTCAAGAGTGTCAAGACGCTTTTAAGAATATCTTAAAGTGTGAAGGCTTTGACACAAGCAAGATGCATGTTCAGGTAACTGATGGTGGTTCTGCTGGTATGGAACTTTTACTGGTAGGTACATGTGGACCAGCTGGTACAGATGAAAGACCATTAATGATGATTGACCCTGCATACACAAACTACATTTCGTTTGCAGATAGAATTGGCCGTAAAACAGTAACTGTAAAGCGTCACCTTGCAGAAGATGGTAACTTTACACTTCCTGAATTAGATAAAATTGAAGAAGCGATTAAAGAGAATAACCCTGGTGCACTTCTAGTTATTCCATACGATAACCCAACAGGTCAGCTTCTTGACCACAGCACTCTCGTTGACTTAGCTAAACTATGTGTTAAGTACAACATGTGGTTAGTAAGTGACGAAGCATACCGTGAGCTTTACTACGAAGACGGTAAAGAATTAGTTAGTATTTGGAGCCTATCAGATGCTGAAGTTGAAGGTATTGAAGGTAGAAGAATCAGTATTGAAACAGCATCAAAAGTTTGGAATGCTTGTGGCCTAAGAATTGGTGCACTTATCACGGATAATGCCCTATTCAACAATCGTTCTGTAGCAGAGTACACTGCGAACCTTTGTGCAAATGTCATTGGTCAGTACATCTTTGGAGCACTAGCTCACCAAACAGCTGAAGAGATTCACGAATGGACTAAAGGTCTAAAAGAATATTATAAAGAGCAAATTATGGGTGTTTACCACGGTCTTAAAGAACAAGAGCCTGGTCTAATTGTTTCAAGCCCTGATGCTTCTATCTATTCTGTAATTGATGTTAGAAACGTTGTTAAGCCTGGATTTAACGCGAGTGAGTTTGTTCTTTACTGTGCAGGTGAAGGTTCAGCTGTTATTGATGGTGTAGAAACAACACTTCTTGTAGCACCAATGGGTGGATTCTACAATGCAGATGCTTCTGATAACCCTGGTAACACGCAGTTTAGAATTTCATTTGTTGAAACTCCTGAAAATCACGCTAAGATTCCTGAGCTATTTGTTTCACTACTTAGACAATATGAAGCTCAAAGATAATTGGCAGTTAAGTATAAAAATTGAGAGAATCAAGAAAATATAATGAAACTATAAAAGACCCCAACCAATTTAGGTTGAGGTCTTTTTTGTACAAATACAACTGGGTATACGCGGCTTTAATGGTCTGTATAATTGTCAAGATAATTGGACATAAAATTCATCATCGTTTCCATAAATTTGATATTACCCCAGAGCATGACGCGTACTTTGTTTTCTGGCTCAATGAACTGAATATTAAGTGAGGATTTACCATGTTCCTCGTGTTGGCCATTGAGTGTTGCAGTGAGTATATTGGCTATGTTTATGGCATCTTCAGTGATTTTTACTGAAATATCAACCACTGAAGATACAGTAATTAGGTCAGATTTATTTTTAGCCATAGAAGGATTTATTTTTTCATTTGCCTGTCCTGTCGACTGCATGAAGTCATTGAAATCAGATGCATTTACACGCCATGCTTTACCAACCTTTGTTGCTTTGATTTTACCCTCACGCACATACCGTTGAACTGTTTTGGGATGCATATCAAGTAGTGTGGATATTTCCTCAACAGAATAATATTTTGTATTCATATTGGTCTCCTTTGCGATTCGATGCCTTTCTATAAGTCATTATAAAGAATAATAGGGAATCATGCAAATGTATTCCTCTAAATGAGTCATTTAAATCTAGTTGATGCTATTAGCCTTAGAATTATAAAATTAAAAGTCGTAATAGGGAACAATTAAGCTTGACAATGACTTCGGGGTTACTTATAATTACCTAAAACGACATTGAAGGTAATCATGGGTTAAAGAGAGGTGCAATATGGCGAAAAGCATATATAAATCGGAATTAGGAAAAAAAGAAATATTTAATCAATATGCAGAAATTCTAAAACAATGGCCGGTTACAAACAAACAGTACAAAATTAAAACCAATTACGGAAACACATTTGTTATAGAATCCGGATCAAGAGAGAATCCACCCCTAATTTTAATACATGGCAGTGTCTCCAATTCATATTGCTGGCTGGGAGACATAGAAGCACTAAGTAAAAGCCATAACGTATATGCTATCGATATTATAGGCGAGGCTGGGTTTTCAGATGAAAATCGTCCAAGCTATGAGAGCGGTATATATCCTGAGTGGTTAAAGGAAGTGACACGTGAACTACATTTAGAAAAGGTTTCTATTGTTGGTTTGTCACTGGGGGGATGGATGGCTTTAAGCTACGCGACAAAATATCCTGACGAGGTTTCAAATCTTGTGCTTCTATGCCCAGGAGGACTGTACACACAGAAAGTTAGTTTTATATTTAAAGCAGTCTTCTATAGCCTCTTCGGAAAATGGGGGAGTGACCAGGTAATGAAGCTGATAAATGGTGGCATAGCTCCAGACAAAACGGATGAAGGACTACGTAAAGCCCTTGATTTTACATCTTTGATCAGTAAAAACTTTAATCCAAGAATGGATAAACTTCCAATCTTTTCAGAAAATGAATTAAAACAATTGTCCATGCCAACATTAGCAATTTACGGGGATACAGATCATTTGCTAAATGCAGAAAAGAGCATAGAACATCTTGAAAATTCAACCCCTAATGTTCAATGTGTTCTACTAAAAGAAACAGGACACGTGGTAACAAATCAGGCAAGTAGAATTGTCTCATTTTTAAAGGATGGGAAGTCATTTGTAGATATTAAAAGATAACTCAACGTTAAAAATTATTTGACAAGGAAAATGAACCATGATAGAGTTTTGTTAGAGTAAAAATAATGACAATCCAAACGGAGGAATTTTGATGAGTGTTGAGTCGTAATTAATAGGAAATGAATATCACTTAGGAAAATACCATGTACTTGTTATGAGTATATGTTTAATTTAATGCGCGGATTCTAATCATTAATAATATTATTAGTGATAGTTAGAGTAGCATTAACCTGAGTGGCTCACTATTAGATTAACGAACAGTCACTTTTCAATTCAGAATTCCTTTAAATGAGATCTTTCTAATCAGCTATTGATATTTCTCCACAATGAGATAATTGGGAGAGGTGTACTTTATTTGTACATGTTGATATTGCTGTTTACTTGATGGTTACTCATTAGAATAAATTTTGAATTTTGCCGTGATTAACTTAATCACGGTTTTTTGTTGTATAAATGCAATGTGCAGTTAAAAATGGCTGTTCGAGTCATATTTCTAGTAGTCAAACAGAAGTTAATAGAAGTTTATAGATCAGACACAGTTGGGACAGATACCCAACTGCATATTGGAGGATTTGAAAATGTTTAACGAAAAAACATTAGAAATTTTAGGTTATAACGAAATTAAAGAAAAAATAAAATCGTACGCAGCAAGTAATCTTGGTAAAACATTAGCTGATGAAATGATGCCTAATACACAACCAAGAGCAATACTTGAAAAATATGAGGAAGTAAAAGAAGCGGCGCTTATACTAAACCAAGGATCTGGTCTCAGTCTGGGTGGCATTAACGACATTACACCTTATATATCAAAAATTGAGAAAGGCATGTTCCTGCATCCTGAGGAATTGCTAAAGGTTGCAGACTTCTTAAGATGCATCAGACATCTAAAAAAGTCAATTGAAATGTACAAGTACACTGCGCCAAAGTTGTACTCCTACTCACTTTGCCTAGAGAGCTTTAAGGAGATAGAAAACGAAATTGAGTTTTCCATTGAAGGCAGCATTGTACATTCAAGAGCGAGTAAAACCCTTGAAAAAATAAGAAAGAAAATAAATGTCTTACACAGCAAACGTATAGATAAACTGAATAAGTTCTTATCAGCAGAAAAAAATGCCAGACATATTCAAGAGAATTTTTATAGTCAGAGAGATCAAAGATATGTTATTCCAATCAAATCTTCGTCTAGAAAATTCGTAGAGGGGACAATTATCGATTCATCTTCATCAGGCTCAACTGTTTATGTTGAAATTGACTCTATAAAGGACCTAACAGTAGAAATAATAATGCTTAAAGCACAAGAAGATGAAGAATGTAATCAAATCCTGATGGCCTTATCTGAACTTATCAGTAACAGGTTAGATGAAATCAAAAGTGCCATACATGTTATCGGAAAATATGATTTTATCATGGCAAAGGGTAAATACTCAGTGGCCATAGGTGGCAATGAAATTGAGATTCGTGATGATGAAGTCATTGATCTAAAACAAGCCAGACATCCCATGTTAGGAGACGAAGCAGTTCCCCTTAACATTAAGATTGGAACGGACTATAGAACACTAATTATTACAGGACCGAACACAGGTGGCAAAACTATTACACTGAAAACTGTTGGGCTTATGGCGCTTATAACCCAGAGTGGTATACTACCGCCTGTGGGTAAAGGTAGTAGTATATCAATCTTCAACAAAATATTGGTAGATATTGGTGACTCACAGAGTATTGAACAATCCCTTTCAACTTTCTCTGGACATATGAAGTCATTGGTAGATATTGTGCGTGTATCGTCTCGTAGAACCCTTGTCCTCATTGACGAAATTGGTACGGGGACTGACCCTAAAGATGGTGCTGCTCTGGGTATTGCAATACTTGAAGAGATCTATAATCGGGGCTCAATCACACTTTCAAGTACTCACTATAGTAAGATAAAAGAATACAGTGAAATGCATGAAGGTTTTATGAATGCTTCTATGGATTTTGACAGAAAAACGCTACAGCCTTTATATAAACTTTTGATCGGTGTAGCCGGCGATAGTAATGCATTATGGATATCAAAAGAACTGGGACTTGCAGATAAGATTATAGACCGTGTTAAAAAAATCAATGCAACACATGAAATTGTGACAGCTAAAAAAATCAGTAAATTTTCAAAGAGAAAAAGTCGAGTTGATGAGATCAGAAAAGCACAAGATGGCATTAACGAAAAGCGGACAGTCTACAACAAAGGCGACAGAGTCATCATCAATGAAACTGGAGACCATAGTCTTATATTTGAACATAATATTGACGATTTCACAGTGACGGTGTTTAAAGATGGTGAATATAATGAAATCCAAGAAAAACGTGTAACCCTAGATAAAACCAGAGAAATTCTATATCCCGAAGGATACGATCTGGATCAACTTTTCATTTCGTTTAAGAGCCGTAAGTTGGATAAAGACATTCGTAAAGGTAGGTTCAAAAATCTTGAAGAACTGAACGAAAGGCTTGAAAGCATGAATAAGAAGAAGACCATGCACAATAACAAGTAAGGATCTAATTCGAAACAAATTCTGATAGTAAATATATAAATATTGTATAATAGGGTACACAACAATTACAGACAATCGGATTTCAAGGAGTAGAGTATGGCATCCTGGATAATGCATTTAGCTATAGCAAAAGGCATCAGCAAACATTTAAAAGTGGATCTTGATCGATTTTACATTGGGAATCTACTTCCTGATGCACCTAAACTCGGCAAAACCTATAAAATGATATCTCATTTTCGTGTAGATAATATTCCATATGAGGAGTCCACTGCGGCATATTATCAGTATTATGACTATATGAAGTTCTTTGAAAAATATAAAGACAAAATGGACGATGATGCAGTTTTAGGTTATTTCTCTCACTTGTTAACAGACGAACTTTGGATACAGCAAATCTATAATAAATACATGCGAGATGAAAACAGAGAAAAACGTGACGACCAACGTGAAAACTACTATGTAGATTATGACTTGTTGAATCAACTTGTGAGAGAAGAATATGGTCTTGAGCATGATGAAACCGTATATATTAATACTGATTTTGATGTGGATGCACTGGGAATAGAAGAAATAAGAGAACCAGACCTTCAAAGGATGGTACATTCTTTAAGAGAGTATTTGAGTGTTGAATATCCTGATACACGTCTGAACCTGTTTAAGGAAGAGGACATTCTTCGATTTGTTGAAGAAGCCATTGAAAACATTATTAATGTCATAAAAGATGAAGGTATAAGATCTTAGATTCAATTCATTAGAATAATCAATAATAATTATATGAATAAATAAACAAACCTAACAACGAAAGCTCAAATGAGGCTATTGTTGTTAGGTTTATCTTTTTGAGTATCAATGGATTTAAATTTTTAGAATAACAACTTTAGAATCCTACTAGGTCGTCCTGCTTTCCCTACTATTTTTCTGCCAACCACTTCTATGTAGCCAGCGAGTTCCAGCCTTTCGATAATTCTGTTCATACTTCTAAGTGAGTTACCAAATTCTGAGGACAACTCAAAACTGGTGAATGTATTTTTTTTATAAAGTTCACTGATGCACTGGAGTTTATAAATGTTATTCACGCTCACACCACTTTTTTCTGAGATTTCTTTAAGTGGAAGCTCAGAAGGAAGATTACCACTGGACTGCGAATCCGTAGCAGGGGTCATACGTTCTATGCGACTGTGATCAAAAACAACAAAACATTGGTTTCCACCCATTTTAATAGATCTATTTTTACCGAGTATTGCGTTAGATTTTGCTTCTCTTGCAGTAGAACCGAAACCAATACCAACACTTATGGTACTTTTAGTTTTATTCTTGATGGTATTTAAGAAAGGCAATTCTCTTAATTTGTTGGTTTCAAACTCAAGAATCTGTTTTGTCGTGAAGAGTAAATAGTTTTTAGTACCATTCTCGACAACAGCTGCTTGGATTTTCTGTGCAAACTTGTAGACTTCCTCTGTTACCTTGGTTTTTTGTAACATAAGGCTGTATTCGTTTTCATTGGAAAGATCATATTCCTCATTCATATCAATTTCAATTGACATAACAATGATCTGAGAAATGATCATTGAATCTATTTCAATTTTCTCAATTAAATCATGTAACTTAGATTTAATTGAAGTTACGTTTGGTGTTAATAACAATGCTGGAACATTTGCTTCTTTTAGTCTGTTGTAAACAGTTGAAACACCTGTTATGGCAATCATATCATTGTTTGTTTCACAATTCTGATAATGAAATTTAAATAGATCCTCTAAAAAAGTTTCACCAAAAATATTTAAATCAGAAACGATGGCTTTATATTGGCTGCTGTTAAGTCCAAAGTCCGTGTAGATTGTCTTGACCGCATTATTGGTGTATGAATCAATACTTATTTCATTTATTTGATGTACATTTTCAAGCTGTGCTTTCAAGAATATGCGTTGTAGCTGACTGTCATCATTTTCTAAGAATACCCATGGGTTATTGGAGTGCATTTGGTGATTCATAATATCGTGGATTATTTTTCCGGTAAATATAATGCCATCAAAATCATTGATATGCGCTTTAAGGTATTTTACCGTCATCTCAAGTTGACTGGTTTCATTAATTTCAACAGGAAAACCTGTAAGATTGTTAAAATCTGATTTAATGACTTCTTGTATTGCTTTAATGTTATCAATATATCCAACAATGCCGATGTTCTTCATTTTCTCACCTCATTAAAACAAGTTTATTGGATAAATTAATTAAAGTCAAATTAAAGACACTATTTAGCGAAAACTGGTCATGGTACGCTTTAATTACAACACAAGGAGGTAGTACAAATGAGAAAATACGTAGCAGAACCTTTTAAAATTAAAATGGTAGAACCACTAAAAATGACGACTAGAGAAGAAAGAGAAGAAGCTCTTAAAAAAGCTAATTACAACCTTTTTGCTCTTGAGTCAGCAGATGTTTATATTGATTTTATGACGGATAGTGGTACAGGCGCAATGAGTGATTCTCAATGGGCTGGTATGATGCGTGGTGACGAATCTTACGCAGGTGCAAGAGGTTACAAAAGACTTATCGAAGCAGTTCAAGATATTTTCAACTATGACTACGCTCAACCTGTTCACCAAGGGCGTGCTGCTGAACAAGTATTATTCCCAAGCCTTCTAGAAAAAGGAAAAATTTGTATTTCAAACATGCATTTTGATACAACCAGAGGTCATGTTGATCTACTTGGCGCTAAACCAGTTGATATCGTAGTTGCAGAAGCACGCGATACACAATCTTACGCACCATTTAAAGGAAACATGGATATTCCTAAAATGGAAGCATATATAAATGAAGTAGGCGCTGAAGAAGTTGGCCTAATCATTATGACAATTACGAATAACTCTGCTGGTGGCCAACCTGTTTCTATGGAAAACATTAGAGAAACAAAAAAAGTTGCTGATAAATACGGAATCAAAATGATTATTGATGCAGCTCGTTATGCAGAAAATGCACACTTTATCAGACAAAGAGAAGAAGCTTATGCTGATGTTGAAATCATAGATATTGTTAGAGAAATGTTCTCTTACGCAGATGCATTTACAATGAGTGCTAAAAAAGATGCCATTGTAAACATGGGCGGACTTATTGGTGTTAAAAACGATGACGATTTATACCAAAAGGTTAGAGGTCTTACAATACCATATGAAGGTTTTGTTACTTACGGTGGTTTAGCAGGTAGAGACCTTGAAGCACTTTCTATTGGCCTTTACGAAGGTCTAGACAAAGATTACCTGAAGTACAGAGTAGGTCAAATTGAGTACCTTGGTGACATGTTAAAGGAAAACGGTGTACCTTTCCAGTACCCAGTTGGTGGTCACGCAGTCTTCCTAGACGCGAAGGCGATTCTACCTCACATTCCATACTTTGAGTTCCCTGGTCATGCTCTTGCTTGTGAACTATACCTAGAAGCTGGAATTCGTTCTTGTGACATCGGTTCATACATGATGGGTGTAGATCCAAATACAGGCGTTCAAATTGAGTCTGAAATGGAGTTCACAAGACTTGCGATTCCTAGACGTGTTTACACACAAGCACACTTTGATATCGTTGCTGAAGCACTAATCAACGTTATGAAAAATGCATCAAAAGTGAATGGCTATGAAATTACGTGGCAACCACCAGTTCTAAGACACTTTACTTCAAAGTTAAAGCCGATCATAAAGTAAGTAATCTTTAAATTACTATGTTAAACATTTAAAAGCAGTATTTATCGAATAGATAAATACTGCTTTTTTTATAGAAGCAACTTATTTATATTAATAATGGATTCTCAAGACTTTTTTAATATGTTTAAGATAAAATATGACTATAAACTTTTGGAGGAGGTTATTATGAATCAACAACAACAGCAAATGACTGATAAAATGATTGAGAATTTTTCTATACTTAAACCTGCTTTTAAATGGGATCAAGATCTAGCAAAATGGTTGGTAGCCCTTGCATATACAATATCGGGAAAATCAATAGACATTGATGAAATAAAGAAAGTTAGTCAACATATTAAATCGAGTACTGGTATGTTCTCTGCATACAGGGGGGCAAATTTATTTCCACTCAGTGGACTTATCTGTGCTAATTCAGAAAGTCCAATAGAGCTTACAGACAAAATGTTAGGAAACTATGATGTACTTAAGGTAGCCGGTCTGAAACAAACCAATCATTTACCTGTGGCAACTTATACGATGGCAATGGGGTATGGTGGAACTGATTATGCTGGATTTGCAGATAAAGCGGTAGACGTATATAAAGAAATGAAAGGCAATCACCCGATTTTAACAGGGGGAGACGATTACCCACTTGCAATCTTGTTGGCTGAGAATCAGTCAAGGCTAGATAAAATTGAAACTTACTTTGATGCCCTTAAGTCTAATGGTTTTGCTAAAACAAATGGACTTCAAATGATGTCACACATACTGGCCTTCAGTGATGGACCTTTCTCCACCGTTGCAGAGAATTTTAAAACTATAATGACAAAATTAAAAGAAAACAAGTTTAAATTATATTCAAGTTATTACCCGGCAGTAGCAATAATTGCACTCATTGGCTCAGAAAATGCAATAGACGAGCTGATCGACATTGCAAAGTACATGAAGTCGCAAAAACAGGCCAAATGGCTTGATAAAGGTGTTGTGATTATGCTTGCATCTGGTATTGTTTCAACAGGCATAGTAGATGAAGCAGAGGACCATTTGCTGATGGCTTCTCTAAATGTATCCATTCAAGCAATCGTAGCAGCACAACAAGCTGCTATGATTGCAGCAGTAAGTGCGTCAGCGGCGGCGGGTGCAACTGCAAGTAGTTAATGCAAATTAGAAAGGTGTTGAATGGGTAATTTACCCACGCAACACCTTTAATTATATTAAGAATCAATTAGGATACATTCGATAAAATGGTCAGTATACACTTGATTGCTCAATTATACATGAGAGTAGTAACGATTCTTACCATCACTTTTAGCTCTGTACATTCGCGTATCACACGATGAAACTAAAGAATCAACATCACTGCCGTCTTTAGGGTAAAAGCTTATCCCAATACTTGCACTTATCTGAATAGTAGATTCGCTGATTTTAATTGGCTCAGCAATATGATCTAGAATTCTTTTTGCAATTTGTTCTGACTCATCCGCTTTAGCATGGGGAAGCCATACGACAAACTCGTCACCACCAAATCGACATGCTGTATCTGAATAACGTAATGATTTCATTAGTTTTTCTGCGATAGACTTTATGACTTCATCACCAATATCATGTCCATATGAATCGTTGATTCTTTTAAAGTTATCAATATCAATAAACATCATTCCATGATTAATGTCTTGTCCATGCGTTTTTATTATATTCTCACTTACAAGTTTAGAAAAGTGTTCCTTGGTATACAAATTAGTCATACCGTCGCGTGTAGCAATGTTTTGAAGCTTTAGATTCTCCTCAACTAAGAATGAGTATCTTTCAGAAATTACGAGTGACTGCAAAATAATAAATATAAACACACCCAGTGGAATCACATTGGTATTCGTTGGCATCAAGGTGTCCAAAACAATTGAGCCAGTAATGAATAAAATTCCAATAAATGAAAAAATACTTCCTTCTTCATTGGCACGCATAGACTTCACCAGTGTATAAATTAAGTAGATGAAGTATGAAAGAGAGCCAACGAGGAATATTGAATCTATAATACTAAGTGTTGATATGGGTAAGAAGAATATTGGTACTACTATTAAAGTACCAAATACTGATACAGAAATAGTTGCTTTCTTATTGATAGACTTAGGGAACAAATTATACATAAAGAGTGAAAATACGACCAACATACCTGCGCCAGTGAGAAACTGGAGTTTCAATAGGTAATCCCAATTGGATACATTAACCCATCCATTTATGAGGCGTTCGCCTGTAAGCGCAATTCTTAGAGCAACAATCATGTTAAAAAGTCCGAAATACATTGCTGCATGTTCTTTTCGGTTTAAGATATGTGTAGAAAAATTATAGAGTGACATAATCAAAATGCCTCCTATTAGAAGGACTTGATGAATTACGTTTCTTTCCCTATATGCAATTAAATTTTTAAACCTTCCAAAGCGTATGTCTCGATAAAGTCCACCCGGATAAGAATGATGATTAGAGAGTTGAACAGTTATGGTTATATTTTCTTTAGAAGCTTCAAAACTGAATAGTTCTGGATTCCAATAATGAACTTCTTCAGTTTTTTTGGTAGCAACGCTCCCGTTCACACCTAGAAGTTGATCATCAATATATATTGCGAATGCAGATGAATTGTCAAGAGCATAAAGGCCGTAAACTTCACCTGGTATTAAGCCTGTTATTTTTAATCTATAGCTACCGTAATTCGACCCTTTCCAAGTATGGGGTACGCTTACAATGCTTTTCTCAACATTTGATGATGTCGGATCCAACAAAACATGGTCGTAAAACTCCCATTCGCCATTTAAGGGGATGACATAGTTCAAATCATTTTTTGTTAGTTCAAGTTCTCCTTGAATTGCTGTAAAAACATCAGAATAATTCTCAGCAGTACCAAAAATATACGTAATGATTGATAAAGATACAACTATGAATAATATTGCGATAAATATAGATCCTTTAAGTTTCACATTCCAAGTCATGAAGATCCCCCCCTTTTTATCTCACGAAATATAGGTCTATTGTACCATGAAATCAAGGACTATTGTTAGGAAATCATTTAGTGTGCGTATGGATCAATATGTTATAATTGCAGAGATAATAATTCGAACAATGTGAGTGAAGGTGATAATGTGATTCAGGATATATATCCGAAACAGATAGATATTGATTTTAAGGTACGTAATGCTAAAGATGAAGATACCTTAATTGTGATTGATGGTTCGAGTATTTTAGTTAAGAACTGTAATGAAACATCCGTAGAATTTCCTAAAGTTTCTGAGTTATGTGAAATGGTCATACCAAAAAAAATCTCAGCCATCAAGGATGAAGGCTTGATGTATGCTTTTTCAATAGACGATGAATATTATTACTTGTATATAGGTAATATAAAGAAATTGAAATTTAACTCTGACAGCAAATTTTCTTTTGTAAAAAGAAGAGAATTATATAGTAATTACAAAGACGTGTATGGATTCATTGGCAATACTGCCAACCATATTTATGAATGGTTTACAACCAATCAATTTTGTGGGCGTTGTGGTGAAAAAATGAATCTAAAACAAGATGCAAGATTAATGCAGTGCCCATCATGTGAACTTGTAAAATATCCTCAGATTAATCCGGTTGTCATTGTGGCCATACATAATAAAGACAAAATACTCTTAACTAAATATGCAAACTCTGAATACGATAGATATGCACTCGTCGCAGGGTTTGTTGAGGTTGGAGAATCCTTTGAAGAAGCCGTAAAACGCGAGGTTATGGAAGAAGTAGGTCTTAAAGTGAAGAACATCACTTATTTTGATAGTCAACCTTGGGGGATCTCAGGTGGACTTTTAGCAGGCTATTATGCTGAACTTGATGGCAGTGATACAGTAAAACTTGATCTGGATGAGTTGAAAGAAGGTTCATGGTTTACCAAGGATGAAATGCCTAAAGTTTACGAAAATGAGAAATCATTAACCAGAACACTCATGTATGATTGGTACTGTCGTCAGAACGATCTATAGGTATCTTGAATACAAGCAATAACCAGAACTTAGAACTAAGACAAAGATTGAATGGAGCGTTAAAATGGAAACAGTATTCTATAAATGTGAAGTATGCGGTTTTACCCATCAAGTACCCTCATACTGGACAGGATTTGCACCTGAAAAACAAATGGAAATGGATCACATTGATCTCGATACCAAAGAAATGTGTCCAAGTAAATTCTTACTATTGATCGAATCGTAGGTAAAGAAATGAAAGTTATTGAAACGAAAGCAAAAAAAGAAATTCAAAAAAAGATAAAGCGCCCAGACCTGTGCATCTGCACTGTCTAAACACTTTAACTTTCATCGATAATTATAAAATTACCAAAGACTATCGTTAGTTATTATATGTATCTTATTCATATAAGTCAAGACATGATTCGTAATTGAAAATTGTCGAAATTGCATGTCAATTTGCAAGAAAAAAATTGAGTGCTATTTGAAAACAAATTATTGAGAAAGTGCTTTACTCGTATTAAAATGGATGTAGATTTAAATATTTGGGCGCTGCCTAATTCAGACAAAAATGTAGAGTCACATTTCGTAAGAAATGTTTAGAAGGGAAGGTTCCAATGAGTCAGAACCGTTTGCCGTATGGTGAATTAGCGATTATTGCAATGAAGAGCTGTAAAGAAATTGCTCGCCCAATTGATAAGAAACTTTCGAAAAGACGCGAAAAAGAATCTCATCTTATTAAAATTGATGAAGTTCGTTTTTCAAACGGCGAAGGTAAAGTTGCAATTAAGGAATCGATCCGTGGCAAAGATGTTTATATTTTATGTGATGTTGGAAATTATGGTTGTACATATAAAATGCATGGGTTTGAGAATCACATGAGCCCAGATGATCATTTACAAGACATTAAGAGAGTGCTTTCAGCTATTGCTGGTAAAGCGAGAAGGATTACATTAATCCTGCCCCTGCTGTATGCATCTAGACAACATAGAAGAAAAGGTCGTGAGTCTCTTGATTGTGCACTAGCGCTTCAAGAATTTGAAAGACTTGGTGTAAAAGATATTATTACTTTTGATGCACATGATCCTACAATTCAAAATGCTGTTCCTCTGATCTCTTTTGAAAACTTGCATCCGAGCTATAAAATCATAAAAGCCCTGCTTGCGCGTGAGAAGGACATGATTGTAAACTCTGACAACTTAGTGGTTATTTCACCTGATACGGGAGCGATGGACAGAGCACTTTATTACTCGAGCAATTTAGGTGTTGAAACAGGTTTATTCTATAAAAGAAGAGACCACAGCAAAATTGTAGACGGTAAGAATCCAATCGTTCAACATGATTACTTAGGTCCAAACGTCAAGGGTTGTAACGTTTTAATTGTTGACGACATGATAGCATCAGGTCAATCTGTATTTGATATTTGTGAGGAATTGAAGAAGCGTGGAGCCAATAAGGTATTTGTTGCTGTTACCTTCGCATTATTTACAAGTGGACCTGAGAAATTTGATAAATATCATGAAGAAGGTCTATTAGACCAAGTATTTGCAACGAACCTTACTTTTGTACCTGAAGAAATAAAATCAAAACCTTGGTACAGCGAAGTAAACATGGCTGGATTCGCATCGAATGTAATTGAAACACTTAATATGGATGCGTCAGTAGCACCACTTTTAGACTCAACAAAGCTCATACGCAAGTTGGTTGAAGAAGTGAATGCTGGTAAAGAGCATACTGAAGACTAGATCGATGGGGGCAATCGGGAAATAGAATAGTATTTCTCGACTGCCCTTTTTGTATCTAAAAA